>Ga0209444_10000038_pt1 | contig 67462 bp, 62 predicted proteins | sample LauGreFaBDMM15DN_2_FD_188215 | JGI IMG/M metagenome (GOLD analysis project Ga0209444, IMG submission 188215) | Freshwater lake microbial communities from Lake Michigan, USA - Fa13.BD.MM15.DN (SPAdes) (version 2) | ecosystem: Environmental > Aquatic > Freshwater > Lake | place: Lake Michigan... | reverse complement strand
TATCTGCATCCATTGCTACTAGATTTGATAATCTAGGTACTGGTTTTGCAACTGATAGTGAATTAACAAACGTTTCTTCTTCTTTAGCAGGTAGTATTAGTACAATTATTAATACCTTTGCTACAGATTCAGAATTAACGGCTGTATCCTCTTCAATAGCTACCAGATTTGATAACCTTGGCAACAGCTTTGCAACTGATAGTGAATTAACAAACGTTTCTTCTTCTTTAGCTACAAGTATTACAAGTATCAATAACACAATAGGTAGCTTAGATAGTACCTACGCTACAGACTCTCAACTTACAAACGTTTCTTCTTCATTAGCTTCCGGTATAGCAACTATTAATAGTACAATAAGTAGTTTAGACAGTACTTACGCTACAGACTCTCAACTTATAAACGTCTCTTCTTCATTAGCAGGAAGAATTGACACTGTTAACACCACAATAAGTAACTTAGATAGTACTTATGCGACAGACGCACAACTTATAGCAGTTTCAAGCTCTATTATTAATACTATTAGCACTAATCAACAATCATTTACTACAGTATCTGGTTCATTAGCAGGAAGAATTGATAGTGTAAATACTACAATAAGTAATTTAGGAAACACATACGCTACTGATTCAGAATTGAGCACAGTATCAGGTTCATTTGCTACTAGATTAACAACAGATGAGTCTAACATAACTACTGCAACAACAACTAACACGACTCAAAATACTAGATTAGCAGCTTTAGAGGCAGCAACAGGATCATATCAATCAGGATTAACATTTAATGATACTACTGGACAAGGTGGTATCGATTTTACTAACACATCAGGTACAATTACTGCTACAGTAGTTGGTTTAGGCACAGGAAGTAATGTTACATTTAATAACGTTACCATTAACGGCACTTCACAAGCACAAACCCCTAGTAGTAACGATAACTCTACTAAGATTGCAACAACTGCTTACGTACAAACAGAACTTACCGACTTAATCGGTGGTGCAAATGCTGCATTTGATACTTTATTAGAGATATCTGCATCGCTTGCATCAGGTGATAGTACATTAAATACTTTAGTAGACGGTAAATTAGCGAAAGCTTCTAACTTATCAGATTTAACAAGTACAAGCACTGCTAGAACTAACTTAGGAGTAGCAATCGGTTCAGATGTTCAAGCATATAATGCTACATTGGCAGCTGTTGCGGGTGGAACATATAGTGGTGATGATTCTATTACAACAATTGGCACAGTAATTGCGGGTAACGTAGCAGCTATACTACCAGCCGGTACCGTAAGCGGTTCATCACAGATTAATGTTGCATCTACAACGGGTGATATCGCATTAGGAACTAGAACATCTGGTAACTATGTAGCATCTTTAGTAGCAGGTACAGGAATTACAGTTGGGGCAGCAGCAGAAGGAGCTACACCTACGATTACAAACTCTGCTCCTGACCAAACAGTAGTATTAACTGCAGGTTCAAATGTAAGCATTTCAGGAACATATCCTAACTTTACAATTGCGTCTACAGACACAAACACAACATATACAGCTTCTACAGGTTTAACGTTAACAAGCACAGCCTTTAGTATCGATAGCTCAGTAGTAACTTTATCAGGAACTCAGACATTAACAAATAAAACAATAAATGGTTCTCAATTAGTAGATGCTTCAGTAGCAAATGCTAAATTAGCTAACTCATCCATTACTGTTACGGCAGGAACAGGTATGAGTGGCGGTGGAGCAGCATCATTAGGAGGTACAGTAACTTTAACTAACGCAGGTGTTACTTCAAACGTAGCAGGAAGTGGTATTACAGTATCAGGAGCTACAGGGGCAGTAACTATTAGTCACTCAGATACTTCATCTGTTACAAACTTAACTACATCTAGTAGACGATATGTATCAGCTTTAACTTTTGATACTTACGGTCACGTAACAGGATACGAGACTGGTACAGAAACAGTAACAGATACTAATACAACCTACTCAGTAGGTGACGGAGGTTTAACAGCTGTAAACTTTACTACAACTCGTAGAGATAAATTAGATGGTATTGCATCTGGAGCTACTAACGTAACAAATAATAACCAAATATCAAACGGTGCAGGATATATTACAGCAAGTTCTTCAGACACTTTAACTAATAAAGGCGGTAACATATCACAATGGACTAACAACTCAGGATATATTACATCTTCAGCTACATCTTTAAGCCTTACAGGTAACTTAACTGTATCTAGCGGTAACTCAAGCGCCGGCGGTATTATATTAGCAGATGATGGAGATATCGTAGACTTAAATGATTCTTTCTGCGCAATGAGATTTACCGGAGGTGTTCGAGTCCACGCAGGAAATAGAACAGGTGGTGTTGCGATTACATTAGCTGCTGGAGGTAGTATAACAGCAACAGGAGATATAACTGCTTATTCTGACGAAAGAGTAAAAGAGAATATAAACACAATTGAAAATGCTTTAGATAAAGTAAAAGCGCTAAGAGGAGTTACATATAATAGAACAGATAAAGAAGATAAATCTGAAAAGATAGGGGTAATTGCTCAAGAGATTCAAGAAGTACTTCCACAAGTAGTACATGAACAAGAAGATGGTATGTTAGGAGTATCTTACGGTAACATAACCGCAGTACTTATTGAAGCAATTAAAGAACAACAAATACAGATTGAATTACTAAAAGCAGAAATAGAAGTACTAAAAAATAAATAAAATGGGTTTACGTTTAAATGTCGATCTAGAGACGAGCGCAGGACCTTCTCAAGAGGTCTATGCTCGAGTAGAAAGCATCAGTTATAATAAATTTACTGCAGCAGTAATGTTTCAAATTACATACTGGGTAGATCAAAATCATGCAATAAAAGCCACAAAGACTTTTTTGGATGAAGAGCAGAGAAATATGGTAGGTTTAATTTACGATAGAGTAATATACTACCCATCAGAAAGCTCAGATGAAACTGAGATATTTTTACCGCAATACTTAGATGTATTTGCAGTAAATGAAGAAGAGGTAGATATTCCTATATTAGAAGCTAAAATAGTAAAAAGAGAAGTACCCTATGTTAGTTTTGATGAGAATGGAGAAGAGGTAACACTCTACAGAACTATAACTGAAGAGAAACAAGTTCAAGTAGGTGTTAAAAAAGAAGTAAAAAAAGTAATTGATTACGGCGTTTCAAATAGATTAGCAGAATTCACTTATGAAGTTTTAAAAGGTGAGTTAGCAAAATGGTTTCCTAAAGATAATATCGAAACAGTAAAATAAGATGTCAAGAAAAACGTACACAGGAGCAAATATAAATTGGGGATCTTTTGATGAATGGTCAACAGCTGTTTCTTCAGACAGTAATACTTCTATAGCTACCGCAATGGGTAATATGTTCCCGGCAAATACATCTCCTTTTAGTGCAAGTGAATTAGCAAATAGTACGATTTTTAAAGGAACAATAACACCGCAAACAGGAGGAACAGTTTCAATAACTGCACCATATTCTGTATCAGCAACCGGAAGTTCTATTACTGTTAAGAACGTTTTTCTAAACGCATATAATATAACAATAGTAGCAGCCGCTACTTACCCTTGGACATTTTCAGCATGGAGATCAGCTGCAGGAGCAGGCGGTGTTGCAATATCAACCTCAGCTACATTCACTATAACAAACTCTTCTAATGCAGACTACAGTGTATATTACGCATACTTTACAACTACTCACATAAGTCCATAAGCATAGTAGTTGGATATATGCAAAAAAGTTCGTAAATTTAATAATTAATTGACTTAGTTTTGAAAGTAATTTGGGTTTTAGAAAATATTAAAGATGATGAGGGTATCTACGGAAAACTAAACACTCTCATGCTAATTGCTTCCATACAATTATGGAAGAAGAACCACCCCACAGACAACTGCGTACTCTACTGTGATAAATTGACCCTACGTTATTTAGAACGTCTCTCTATAGGTCATTTATGGGATAGTATAGAAGAGTACACTCATACGAGAAACATTGATAGAACCGTTTTTTGGGCAGCTAGTAAAGTAGCAGTCCTTTCCCAACAAACAGAACCGGTTATACTAATGGATAACGATACCTTAGTATACAAACCAATTACACATCTTTTAGATAAAGATACAACATACGTATGTAATTTAGAGAAAGGAAGAGGTTACTACCCAACTGGGTATGATGAAATAATTAAAAAACTAAGTTACCGTCCTCGATGGAAAACTGATTCTCTCTGCGTAGCATTTTTACATTTACCCGATCCGGAATTTACTAAACTGTATGCTAATATGAGTTTAGATATGATGGAAGAATTAACAGCTTTAGGAGCTCCTAATCCTCAGTATTTAATTTTTGCAGAACAATTATTTCTACGACATTTATTAGAGGTAAAACAGAAACCACTAAAAGGATTAATAAAAACATATTGGGATTGTCAGGCATGGGAGTGGGCGGAAGATCATGAAGACGGTCTTTGGACTTATGAGGAATCTCAGCAATATTTTAAACATTACGGACCTTTAAAATCTTGGATTATAAAAAACGAAGGTGACCAGAATTACGATAAGGTAATAAAAGAGTTGGAAAATTGCGTAAATATGCCTAACTTAGACTTATCGCATCTAACGGTTTTATAAATGTCAATAGTAGATTTAAAATTCATACAAGAAAAAATTACTACTAATAACGGGACTCCAATAGAATATAGATGGACTCATGGCGCAACAGACAAACATCTAGGAGACGGTTTATTAGTATATAGCATCATACAAATGATGCGAGCAAAGGTATGTGTATGTATTGGTAGCGGAAGCGGTTTTATCCCCCGTATCATGACACAAGCCAGAATTGATTTATATAACCAAGGTATTTTTGAAGGAAATGGAGACTATAATTGGGGTGATATTGGTACTACTTATCTTATTGATGCTTGTAACGGTATTGGCGGTCCTAACGATTTGGATAATGAAGAATCATTCTTCCGGAAGACGTTTTATCCTAGGTTTATCAAATCGACTTCTGTCGATGCCTATTATGACTTTTTTGTTAAACAAGATATTCAAATAGACTTTCTCTTTATAGACGGAGACCATTCATACGAAGGAGTAAAGACAGATTTTGATTTATACTCTAATATACTTTCAGATCGAGGTATTATTGCTATTCACGACACAGATAAAGAATACGAAAAAGCATTTATTATTTCTGAAGATGCTAAAAAAGATTACCATAAGTTTGACGGACCTTCTACATTTATAGAAGAACTAGGACCGGAATGGAAACTGTTTAACTTCTTTAATGAAGGTATTTTAAAAAGTAAGCCATCTTCTACAGGATTAACATTAATACAACATGCTTAACTTAGTAACAGTCGTAGGACGTAACACCCACATACTACCTCATATGTTAAAACACTATGAAGGTAAAGTAGATAAGATATTTGTAGCTGTATACCGTCAAGATGAAAATGATGGAATACTAGAAGAGGTTTTAGACTTAGGTATTAAACCTTATATTATAATCACAGATCAAAAATACAACTGGGAAAGAGTTACAGAGTTGTATAATTTTATAAAACAAACAAGACCTAAAGACTGGTGGATAGTTGCAGATGATGATGAGTTACAGGTATATCCTTACGAACTGCCCGATATAATTAAAGAGTGTGAAAAACACCATTATGATTTCGTAACAGGAGGTTTTTTAGATAGAATAGGACCTGACGGTATCTTTCCGGAAGTAACTAGAGAGACAGATATACATGCTGCATTTCCATATGCAGGATTTTTTAGATACCCGATGTCAAATGCTTGCCCAAATAAGGTAACACTTATGAAAGGGTATCAAGATGTAACTTACGGACAACACTATGCCGACTTTAAAGACGGTTCAAATAGCTGGGGAAGGTCACACCGAAGAAGGTTCCCAATAGAAGAAGTATTTACTCAAGTACATCATTTTAAATGGGATTCAACCTGTATAGAAAGAATTAAAGAAGTAGCTGATATAGACCAGCCATGGGCTTATTCTCACGAATACTGGACTATGTACGACGCTATTAGAATATGGGGATGGAAAATTGATATATGTAATCCTGAATTTAAAGTTGAAAAATTGAATAATTTTTCGTATATTGATTATATGGATTATTCTAAATGGAATTTATTAAGAGATAAAATTGTTACAATATGAGTAAAATACTAAAACAAGATGAATTAGACCTAATCGCTTTAGAAGAAAGAAAGGTTAGAGCTCTAGAGAAAATTGCAGCATCAGTAGATGCATTAACTATTTGGTTTGAAGAAGTTGACAAAGATGATTGGAGCGAGCGTATCCAGTTCTACTTGAACGAGTTTCATAACTTTCAGAAACCAAAAGATCCAACTATAAATGGATAAACTAGGTATTATAGTACCTTATAGAGATAGACCTCAACAGCTTTATGATTTCAAATTAAAAATTTCTAGTTACTTATTAGCACAAGGTATTAACTACGAACTAATTATCGTAGAACAAGATTCTGATAAGAGTTTTAACAGAGGGAAGTTATTAAATATAGGATTTCAAAAAGCGAAAAGGTTAGAGTGTACCTACGTGTGTTTTCACGATGTAGATATGCATCCTATAAAAGTAGACTATAGTCCAGTAGATAGACCAACACAGTTAGCTAATAGATTTGTATATGAAGAAGGAGTTAAGAGAACAGTAGCCGATGAATACTTCGGCGGTGTTACTCTATTTCCTATTTCTCAATTCGAAGATGTTAACGGATATTCTAATGAGTATTGGGGTTGGGGTTTTGAGGATAATGATTTGTTAGTTAGATGTAGAGAGAAAGGTATACCACTTGCAACAAAATTTTATAAACAAAATGGAGTAAACGGTATAGGGTTAGACTTCAACGGAGAGTCTTCTTTTGTGAGATTACCAAACGTTTGTAATTTTAGGAAACCTCTAACAATATACACTACATTTAAACCTTATAGAATAAAATCAAACCCTGTAGAGATTGCAGATGAACTAGCAGTTTATTCTATCCCAGGACGAGATTTGAACCTCTCTTACAATTCATTTAATACTTATAAGTTTGAGACCTTTGATAAAAACGGAGAACCTCATTCTATCCACTCAAAAAATTTACCTCCCCTATCTGCTAAGAGTATAGTAACTATAAACCCTAAAACTAAAAAGATAGAATTTTATCTTAATGGAGAAAAAGTAGGTACAAAAGGAATAAAAGATACCTTACACCCATATTGGGATCAAAAATATATGTACCTAGGAGTTGGCGATCCTTTGAGAGAAAAGGTTCAAAAGTACTTTTACGGATACATAACAGAGTTTGCAGTATTTAGTAGAGAATTATCTACAGAAGAGATAAAGAGTTTAAATAACAACTCTAGATACAGTCTAACTCAGGAGTTTGATAGATACAGCCCAGGTAATGAACTTGAAGTATATTATGACGGAAGACATACTATTGGGAATACCTTAGTAGATTTAAGTAGGAATAATAAAGATGGTCAATTAATCAACTGCGGGTTAGTAGAAACGTACCAACCTCAAGAATATGTTCAACTAATACCTTCACGTAGGTATAGTACTTTCTCGGTTTTAAATCATAAAGAAAATGGATATAAAGACGGATACTGGGTTAACTGGGCTAGTCGTGAAAATCAGTTAAGGTATTATGAAAAAGTTAAAGAAGGAAGTACTCTTGAAAATGATGGCTTAAACAGCCTTAGATACTCTGTAAAAAGCTTATCAAGTAAGCAGAACTATCACCACTTATTAGTTACGTTATGATAAAACATAAATTAGGAGTTTGTGTTCCTTACCGAAATAGAGAATTACACCTACAGGAGTTTGTACCTAAAGTAGGCAAGTACTTGAAAGAACAGGGTATAGATTTTCAAATGTATTTCTGCCATCAGGTAGATGATAAGTTATTTAATAGAGGAGCTACAAAAAATATTGCAGCTAAACATGCATTTGAAGACGGATGTGATTATATAGTATGGCATGACATTGATATGATCCCGGAAGAGGATTGTGACTATTCATACCCAGAAAACGGACCACGTCACATTGCAACAAAAATATCACAAATGGATTACCAGCTAAAGTATCATGAGTACTTCGGTGGAGCTGTTTTATTTACAAAAGAACATGTAGAAGCTACAAATGGATATTCTAATAACTACTGGGATTGGGGAATGGAAGATGATGATCTATTTTGGAGATGTCATGTAGAAGGTCTTACTAGAAATACGTATTTAGGACCTCGTCCTTTAAAACAGAAGTACTGGAGATTTAATGGCGAAGATTCCTATATGAAGATTCCTTTTCATAGAGAGATGAGAGGAATGACAACAGGTAGTCATACTATTTCAATACTAACAAGAGCATTTCAGCAACCAGAAAAGAATCCTATCTTTTTACTAGGGGATCACAATAACAAGTATGTAGAGTATCCTATCTTTAGATTACCAGGATATGATTACGGAATCTCTTTTAATAACTCTAGAGCTATGACTCTAACTTTTTGGAATAATTTTGATGCTCATAATTACATGTGGGTTAAAAGATATGATAACCAATGGAGTTGGGTTACAGCAGTTATAAATGAAAACACAAAGACAGCTCACTTTTACTTAAATGGGACTGAGGTAGACTCTAAAGGAGGTTTCGGGAGTCCTTCACCATTAGAATGGGAAGGTAAATTAAAAAGCTACGGAAGTAACTCTGCATACTTAGGTATGACTCCTTCTTTAGAAGAAGGGAACCCTGTTAAGTATTTTAAAGGTGATATAGCCAAAGTATTTGCTTGGAAACGAGCTCTAAGCCCTGCTGAAGTAGCAGCTATACATCTAAATTTACCTAAAGGCGATCTTGTATTGAACTTAGATGCTGATTATCCTAGAACAACAGTAGAGAGTTATGGCGTAGAAGAGAAAGAAGAAACATTTAAAATACCTAATTCAATTATACCTTATAGAATTGAAGGTAAGTTCAGATGCTTACCACACCCTGATGAAGGAATTGTAAACGGTAGATTTGTAAAAGGGGATACAACAGCAGCTAATGAAAGACGCTACGTACTTCAGATGCAACAAGGAGAAGTAAATTACAAAGAAGACGGAATAAAACAAGTACAGTATAACCTAGTAGAAGAAAAGAAATTAACTCCTTGGGCTAAAATGTTAAATATAACCCTATGAGTTTACAAGAAGTAAAAAATAAATTAGACGGAGTAGGATGCGGGTTTTGTTTAGCAAAATGGACTCAAGTTACTATGCATTTAGGAATGGGAATGACGCATTCATGCCACCACCCTTCTCCTCATAAAATACCTTTGAAAGAAGTTGAAAGAAATCCTTCTGCACTTCATAATACTTCTTATAAAAAACAGAAGCGTAAAGAAATGCTAGAGGGAGGAAAACCAGAAGAGTGTAACTATTGCTGGAAAGTAGAAGAGAGCTCTAATTCATTTTCTGATAGAGTTTTTAAATCTTCAGAACCTTGGTCAATAGATCAGTTTGAAAAGATAAAAGACGGCCACTGGAGAGATGATTTTAATCCAAAGTACGTAGAAGTATCTTTCTCAAACACCTGTAACTTCAAGTGTGCTTATTGTGGCCCACAGTATTCATCCAAATGGGTAGAAGAGATTGAGAAACACGGGGCATACCCAACTAGCTACAATTTTAACGACATCAGCAATATACAAGCAAGAGGAGAGATGCCTTATAAGCATTCTGATATAAATCCATATGTAGAAGCATTTTGGAAATGGTGGCCGGACTTGTATAAGGACTTACATACTTTTAGAATTACCGGAGGCGAACCTCTATTATCTAAAGATACTTTTAAAGTTTTAGAATACATTCAAGACCACCATCATAAGAATCCAAACTTATCTCTTTCAATAAACTCTAACCTTGGTGTTCCGGATAATCTTATAGATAAGTTTATTGAGATTGCTAAAGACCTTTGTGAAAATGATAAAGTAAGAGAACTTACTATCTTTACTTCAGTAGAAGCTAAAGGAGCACAAGCGGAATATACAAGATACGGATTAGAGTATGATAAATTTTGGGCTAATGTAGATAAGATCTTAACTGCTTTACCGAAAGTTACTATCAATATCATGGCAACATTTAATGCACTTTCTGTATTTAGTTACGATGAGTTAATAGATAAGACTTTTGAGATGAAGAAGAAGCATGCTAACGGACAAAGATACTGGGTATCTGCTCTACAGCTAGATACTTCTTACTTGAGATGGCCAACACACTTATCTGTTAAGATACTAGAGCCGGAACATAAAAACTTAATTTTAAAGTCTGCAGAAAAGTCCTTATATTACGGTATAAAAGAATTTACAAAAGATAATTACGGATTTTCCAACGTAGAGATTCAAAAAATAAAAAGAATATACGACTACGCTATTTCAGAAGATGATTTTGATATAGAAAGAAATAGAAAAGACTTTGTCATATTTGTAGACGAATTAGATAAACGAAGAGGTACAAACTTCTCAGAGACATTCCCAGAACTAAAAGAATTTTATGCTAAAATTAAAAACAGGAGAACCGTGGGTATTTTGGCCTAGTAGTATCTGTGATACTTTTCCTGAACATCCAGGGAATAGAATACTAAGAGGAGATTGTTATTTTGAATTTGATCTTAGGTTTACTTTAAGAGAAGAACCAGTAGAGAGAAAAACAATATTTGCACTACTTCCTAAATACACAGGATTAGATATCCATTCAGAAGGAATGGTTTTTGCATATACGACAGAAGATGATACCTCCTATATCAACTTACCCGCACTAATTAAAGTGGGTGAAGAGGTGTTACTAACTGTAGAACATCAGCCAAATAAGTATTTAAGAATATTTATTAATAAGGAACTAATTGAAGAGATTAATTTAGATAATAAGGTTTTTGGTTTAGACGATAGCCCGCATATTATATTTGGTGCAGGTAATTTTCCTAAAAACAATTTTAACCTAAACTATACAAGTTTAGATCTTCATGAATTTATATTAAAAGGAATAACAGGAGTACTATCTCATCATACTTTTGAGGAGTTTATATTTGATAAGTCTGTTGATATTTCCGGTAACCTAAATTTTATACACAAGTTATAATGGGAGTTTTCGCAAAAAAGGACGAGGAATCGTTCCAAGAATATAGAGAAAGGGTTATTAATAAACTATCCCAATCTTTTTGTGGCGCTAAATGGTACAATGCTACCATCTGGCTAGGTAACGGTACGACAGCAAGTTGTCATCACCCACCAGCACATAAAATACCTTTAGAGGAAGTTGCTAAGTCTTACAAAGCAATTCACAACACAACCTATAAGAAAGCTATCCGTAAACAAATGATGGAAGGAGAGCGTCCTAAGGAGTGTGAATACTGTTGGAAGATAGAAGATATGGGACCTGATAAAGTATCTGACAGAGTTTACAAATCAGTTATCTATACAGATGAAGAACTAAAACAAGCTAAAGGTGAGTTAGGGTATACAGAAGATGTTGATTTAAAAACTTTAGAGATTGCCTTTGACCCTAATTGTAATTTTGGCTGTTCATACTGTAATGCATCTTTTTCAACTACTTGGCAAAACGATATTAAAAAGTTTGGTCCATATCAGAATTTAGTATCTGATGGAGCAGGAGCTTTTCAACATGACGGAAGACATGCAATGCCTTATGGTAGAAAGAACGAAGGTAACCCTTATATAGAAGCTTTTTGGAAATGGTGGGAAGCAGAGTTACAATACTCGTTAAGAGAATTAAGAGTAACAGGCGGAGAACCAACTATGTCTCCAGATTTTTGGAAGTTAATGGATTGGTGGAAACGTAACCCACAATGTGAAGTTCCTTTTGCAGTAAATTCAAACTTAGGACAGAAGAAAGAATTATTAGATGCTCTTATAGAATCTACACATAGTTTTAAAGATTTTAGTTTGTATACTTCTTGTGAAGCAACAGGACTACAAGCTGAATATATTAGATATGGTCTTGAGTGGGAAACTTGGTTAAAGAATATGTACCGAGTTAACGAAGAAGCAAACGTAAAGTCTGTAAACGTAATGATGACTATAAACGGATTATGTTTATTCTCAATCACAGAGTTTATGGATGAGATGATAAAGCTAAAAGCAAAGCATGGAGCTCATGCAGCTATCATGTCTTTTAACATATTACGTTTTCCTTCTTTTCAATCTATTGTAACACTTCCAGTCTATATTAGAATGGAGAGAGCTGCTCATATTGAAAAATGGTTGGAAGCAAATTGGAAAGGTGGTTCTAATGGATTACTAGATATGGAGAGAGACGGTATACTAAGGTTGATTGAATATATTAAACAAGTAGACACAGGTCATGCTTTTACTTCATCACTAGAAAGTAGAGAAAGAGATTTTAAATCTTTTTATCTTCAGTACGACGTAAGAAGAAATAAGGATATAATTAAAGCATTCCCGGAAATTAAAAAATGGTGGGATACTATACCAGAAACTAAGTTAGATGCTTTAAAAGAAGTAATAGACGGAGATGATGCTAAATCAAATAGATACGTACATGACGTTTTAAAGAAAGCTAAAGAAGAAGGTTGGATACTAAACCCACAATGGCATAACCCAGGATCACAAGAGTATATAGAACCGGATAATCAACAGCAAGATGATATGATTGACTTGATTGATTTACTAAAGAAAGAATCTGATCCAAAAGGACCAGGTATAAAACATAAGCTAATATGAAGTTTGCATTCGATAAGTATGTAGATTTAGAAGAATATCCAAAACCTTACCCTCTCCCAAATGGAATGGTAGGGGCAGAAGATTTATCTAGAACTTATAATGAACTATCTAAGTATAATGTATACGGTTTTCTTTTTAAGAAACATTTAGATTACCAAGAACATCATTTCGGACACGACACTGTAGATAACCTTATAAACGGTCCTGAGAAGTTTATGTACTCAATTTTATTGAGAGATAAAACTACTTTTCATAAACTAAGTGATGAGAAGTACTATAAACTTAGCGATAAACTTGTTAAAGCAGTACAGCAAAAACAAGGAGCAATACTTTTAAGTCATCTATTTGAAGGAGATTTTAAGAAGAGAGATTTTAATGAAGTTGATGCTATTAACCAATTTGCATTAAAGTATAATTTTAAAAAAGAGGACATACTAGTGCTTTCTAACAACCTAAAATGGAATTACGAAGAACCAGAAAATGCACTCTTTACGGTACGAACTTGTAACTACTTTTTACTCAACCCATGGTTTATAAAGGAAGACCTTTTAGACGAAAGTAATGATCAATTCTTTCGAATTGGATTTGAAGATAAAAGAAGGTATATAGGTGCATACCCAAAACCTAAAAGATTTCTTTCATTAAATAGAAGACCAAGAACTCATAGGATTGCTCTCTTTACAGAAATAGCAAAGAACCCACAACTACGAGATACATCAGTACTAAGTATGGGAGGACGTGGCTTAGACCCTAACCAAAACTTAGATAAGTACGACTGGGCTAAAACATATAATAACCCTTGGATGACTCTATACGATGCTTTTGTAGCAGATAACTATAAGCATGATAAAAAAGCAGGGATGGAGTTTCTTAGTACGTATGACAACAAGGAAGATTATTTTGTAGATTCTAACTTAGAATATAACCTAGCATTTAATTTAAACGAAACACTTCACTTAAATACATTTGTAAACGTATTTACAGAAACATTATTTGAAGAAGATACTATCTTTTTATCAGAGAAAATCTTTAAACCTATATACTGTCTACAACCTTTTATAGTATTCGGTAACCCTGGTACTTTGAAAGAGCTACAGAAGTTAGGTTTCAAGACATTTGGAGAATTTTGGGATGAGTCTTATGATCAAGAAATCTCTTTTACAAAGAGGTTAGAAAAGATTATAGATATTATGAAAGATCTAGCTAATAAGACCCACGGTGAATTATTACAGATGACACGAGAAATGTGTCACATACTTGAACATAACTACATACATATGGTACAAGCTAGTAGAGCAGAAGTATTTACATTAAAACAAACTCTCAATGAGCAATTCAGTTAAAGATTATAAAAAATCAGAACATTTCTGCTCTGCATTATGGATGCACCTACACGTAGTAAATGACGGTAGAACGTATCCATGCTGTATGACACCTATAGATAACCAGTCTACTCTAGGTAACGTAAATAATAATTCCTTATTCGAAATTATGAATAGCGATAAAGCTAAGTCGATGAGAAAAGGAATGCTAGAAGGTAAACCACTTCCCTCTTCCTGCTCACGATGTGTAAGTAAGGAAAAATCCGGAATGGGAAGTATGCGTATTGGAATGAATGATCATTGGTTTGATGAAGTCGAAGATTTAGTTGAAAATACAAACGAAGATGGGAGTATAGATGAACTAAGACTTCTATACTGGGATTTTAGATTTAGCAACTACTGTAACCTAGCATGTAGAACTTGTTCACCTTTATTCAGTACAGCATGGACTAAAGACTTTGTACAGGTGTTTGGGGACAAGTCTGAACACTTAGGCTTAATTAACTTAGATGGAGCTAATAAATTTTGGGATAATATAGAAGAAACTATACATACAGCTAAGGAAATTCACTTCGCAGGAGGAGAACCTTTAATTATGCCGGAACATTGGAAGCTTATTGAAATGCTTGAAGAAAGAAACCTATACGACGTTAAGTTGAAGTATTCTACTAACGCTACAATGCTTGAGAATAAAGGAAGAAACATAATTGATATTTGGAAGAAATTTAAACATGTCCACCTAAGTCTATCTATTGACGGAACAGGAGATCTTTTTGAGTTAGTTAGACATAACGGTAAATGGGCAAAGACTAGAGAAAACTTAATAAAGATAAACGAAGCTGGTATTGATTTCTGGTTACATCCAACGATCAGCCTTTTGAATATATTTAGAATAGATCAGATGCATAAAGAGTTTTTTGATATGGGTTTAATACCTATTCATAAGAAACCTCACGAAAAATATCCTTTCGATCCAAGCCACTACTTTACAAGTAGATTTCATATAAACCCTGTCTTCTATCCTATGTATTATGCGTTAGAGACTCTACCTAAAGAATTAAAAGAACTAGCAACTGAGAAGATAACTAAGTACGGTAGAAGTATGGAAGCTAAATACGGTATACCATTTTCTGGTTGGGAGTCTTTACTAGATATTATGAATAAGAAAGAAGGTAATCCTGAAATTTTTAATAGGTTTATAACAGTAACAAAAGACTTAGATAAAGTTAGAAATCAAGACTTTTTAAAACTTAACCCAGAATACAAGCCCTACTTTTAATGAAAGATATAGTTTGGAAATTAGATACAACTAAGGACTTTTGTAAAGTAATGAGACAAGAGTATACAACTATTATGACTTTAAACCCATGGGCAGAAGGATCACTAAATAGGTATACAGACTTTACGTCTCATACAGAAAAGACTCAAACAATCCGAGCAATCGAAGATAATAAAACGCAGTTAAAATTTGATGATGTACGTTACTATATAAACGATTATGCAGCTCGCGGTGATTGGAGTATAAACACCCCTCATACAGATCATTTAAAGATAGCTGTATTTGGATGTAGCTTTACATTTGGTGTAGGTATTGACGAAGAAGCAACTTGGCACGCTTTAGTAAAAAAGCAGCTTAAAACAGATAAACCTATCCAGCTGATTAACTTAGGATATCCAGGAGGAAGTATAACAAAAGCTTTGAAACTATTTAAGCTACTTACAGATGTATATACAATTGATATTGCAATATTTTTACTACCTACACATTGGAGAGAAGAATACCCGGAACATGTAAATAAGCTAGGAACAAGTTTTCATAACTTTATACCGAATGTTAGCCCACACGGGCTTGTATTACAGAAATGGGAAGAGTATTATACGTTTGCTACAGAAGAGACGCAAATTTATAACGCTGTAAGAGCAGTTTCGCATATAGATGCAATCGCACAATCTAAGAATATAGAGACTTATTTTAGTACATGGGATTTTCGACTATATGGATACCTAAAAGATAACTACCTAACTAAAAAGCAACTGTTACCGTATTATGAATTTTTAGAAAACCACAAAGGAATAAAAGATGGCTTTGCTAGAGACGGACAACATCCAGGGCCGTTAAGTAATCAACATTTTGCTAATCAAATTTTAGAACACGTAACTACTTTTTCTGAGAAGAGAACAGCTAATAAAAGTACTAAACTAATTTAACCTATTTATATAAAAATATTTAAGAAATGGCAACTAAATACACATTAGCTTTTGACGCTTCAGTAGATCTTGGATCTGTTCGAAAAACATTAGAAGAATTACAACCAGGAGAATCTATTATTACGTATAATACAGAAGAGGCTTTATTTGAAGTATCTGAGATAGTTTCTGTAGAAATAGATCCAGATGTAGATTACGAAAAGTACTACCAGGGTATAAAGATAAATTACCTACCACAAGTACTAACAATTGACTCTATTATCTTTGTAAAAGAAAGCTTAGAAGGAGAAACATTATTAGGATATTTTACAGATGAAGCACCAGAAATAGACGGTATTCCTAATAATAGATTAGTAAAAGTTAAAGCTGAAGAGCATAAGATATTTGATGGACAAAATTGGGTTAATATTGATACGTTAGGAATAATGGCCTGCCAAGGAAGATTAGCACATATTACTGTTGCTAACAACCATTCTATATTTACAGGAAACTTATTAGTATCAGATTATAAAGCAAAATAATACAATGGAAGTAGGTTTTATAGGGATAGGTAAATTAGGTAAAGATGCAGCAGAAGTAATGGCTGAGAAGCATAACGTTGAAGGTTATGATACTAATCAAAGCGTAGCTGCAACAGTTAATTTTCCTATGGTTAATAGTATAGAAGCGTTATGCAAGGGTAAAGACTTAATCTTCATAGCAGTACCAACACCACATCATCCAGATTATGATGGAAGATACCCAACATCTCACCTACCCAATAAAGATTTTGACTACAGCATTGTTAAAGATATCTTAGAAAAAGTAAACGAATATACAACAAAAGACCAACTAGTAGTATTAATCTCAACAGTACTACCGGGTACTATTAGAAGAGAGTTTATACCGTTAGTTAAAAACTACCGATTCATATACAATCCGTATTTGATTGCAATGGGAACTGTAAAGCAAGATATGATTAGACCTGAAATGATAATAGTAGGGACTGAAGATGGAACACAGACAGGAGATGCTAGTAAGTTAGCAGAATTTTACGGAACATTTGTCTACCCTAAGACAAGGTATGAAGTAGGGACTTGGGATGAAGCAGAAGCAATTAAAATATTTTATAATACATTTATATCAACAAAAGTAGCTCTTGTCAATATGATTCAAGATGTTGCCGAAAAGAACGGTAATATGAATGTAGATGTAGTAACAGGTGCATTAGAAAGATCAACATACCGAATACTAGGACCTGCTTATATGAAAGCCGGAATGGGTGACGGTGGCGGATGTCATCCTAGAGATAATATAGCACTGCGTTATATGGCAGAACATTTAGGGTTAGGTTACGATCTTTTTGATTCTATTATGAAAGCAAGAGAGATACAGGCAAAAAACTTAGCAGAAAAGTTGGTTTCTATAGCAAAAGTTCGTAACTTACCTGTAGTAATACTTGGGAAGACTTACAAACCTAAAGTACCCTACGAAGATGGGTCATCCTCTATACTGGTCGGCTATTACGTAGAACAGTTAGGCGTAAGTGTTTGCTACGACTTAGAAGACCCTATCGAAGGTGTTTACCTACTAGGACATTATGGAGAACATTACGATTATAAGTTCCCTAAAGGTTCAATAGTACTAGATCCGTGGAGAAGCTTTAAATCAAACGATATTGAAGTTATATATTACGGTAATACTAGAATAAATGGCTAGAGCTATAATCATATCAGGATTACTTCATAACCTTTCAGATAACTTTATAAGATTTGTAGAGGACATAGGAGAAGAAGTAGATACATACGTACATACTTGGAATGATATAGATAATTTAAGATGGGTAAACAAATTACTAAGGTACCAAGATAGAACAAGAATAACAGTAAACATGGAAACATGTCCTGATTTTGAAAAAAAATATTTAATATTACATTCTACTTATAAAGCAGTTAATCTAATTCCTGATCTAAACAAATATGAAACTATTATTAAATTTAAACCAGATTTAGATACAGATTATATACCTTATAATAAGACAATTGAAAAGTACTATACTGAGGGTTATTTACATTCCTACCCCTTGATGAAAGATAAGTCTAGAGAAGACTTTATTTACGGTAGAGTGTTATATAAGACAATAGATGAACGAATGTTCTCTGCTTATCCTTCAGCAATAGAAAAACTATTTTTAAGACCTTATAACGATTATTTCGATGATATTCATAATCTAGATAAATTTTTACAAAAAAAGTATACGAAAGACTATGAGGGGAGTATACTCTGGACTAATTATATAAAAGAAAGAGAATTAGATATTATACAGGATCTAACACTCCAAATACCAAACTGTAAATCTAAAAGTTATTAAAATGTCACAAGAACAAAAGTTACAACAAGAAGAGATAGACAGTATCAAGATGGTACAGTCTCAAAGAATTAAATTGAACGAAGAGCTAGCAGCAATTTCTTTAGCTGAATTCGAGTTGAAAGCTCGTAAACAATTAGCAGAAAACTTTTACAACTCGTTAAAAGAAACAGAAAAATCCATCGCATCAGACTTACAAATTAAATACGGATTTCAAAAAGTTACTCTAAATCTAGAAACAGGAGAAATATCGGAGGCTTAGAGAATAACAAGTAGAGTGTTTCAGCTGAATACACCTATTTATATACGTAGTTAAATTAAATCTTTTGAAAAGGGTTTCGAATTTATTAAGATATTTATTTTAGAACCCAACTAACAAATAATAGAGACATGGCAGAAACATTAATTTCACCAGGTGTATTAACGAGAGAAAATGATATTTCGTTTATCCAACCACAAGCGGCTGCAGTAGGTGCAGCGTTTATTGGTCCAACAGTAAAAGGCCCGGTAGAGCAACCTACAGTAGTAACTTCTTACGGACAGTACCAAAGATTATTTGGAACCACAATAGAATCTGGTTCTAATAGCTATGAGTATTTAACATCAATCGCAGTAAAGAGTTACTTTGAACAAGGAGGAAACACAGCATTAGTTACTAGAGTAGTATCCGGCTCTTACACAGCAGCAGATAATACTACAATAACAACTGTAGGTGCATCATTTACTAATCCTTTCCAATTGGAAACATTAGGCAAAGGCGCTATCTATAATAATGCAACTGGATCTGCTTCAACAACAGCTGCTCATAACGCAGACGGATCTCTTGCTTTAGGTAATACTGATAATATTAGATACGAAATCGTAAACGTTAATAATACTAGCGGTACATTCTCATTATTAGTACGTAGAGGAGATGATAGTAGAAAAAATAAGATTATCTTAGAAACATTCAACGATCTATCATTAGACCCAAATTCAGAAAATTATATCGAAAGAGTAATTGGTAACCAAGCTGTATCAAAAACAGTAGAAGGTTCAGAAGTATTTGTTAGTACAACAGGGGAATATGTAAACAAATCTAACTATATTAGAGTAAAGGCGGTAAGTCGTCCAACTTTAAACTACTTAGCTAACGATGGTGTAACAGTTAATAGCTTAGCCGGAGTTTCTCTTTCAGGATCTCTACCGGTAGCTCAGTCAGGTTCATTCTATAATGCAACAGGCTCACCATTTGCAGGAAAAGGAGAAGGAGCTAAGTTCTTCAAGTATATCACTAATACAGATACACAAGGTTTAGTAGCAGCAAATTATGCAGATGCTATTTCAATCTTAAATAACAGAGACGAATACCAATTCAACATAGTAACAGCACCGGGTCTTGTTTATGACTTCGGTACACATAAAACACAATTAGATTCTATCATCTCATTAGTAGAAGGTAGAGGAGATGCAATCGCAGTAATTGACTTAGAGCAATACGGCGCAACAGTATCAAACGTAACAGCAGCAGCTGGAACGGTTAATTCTTCTTATGCAGCAGCTTACTGGCCTTGGTTACAAACACAATCTGCTACAGGTAAGAACGAATGGGTTCCTGCTTCAACAGTTATACCAGGTGTTTATGCTTTCACTGATAGTGCAGCAGCACCATGGTTCGCTCCAGCAGGTTTAGTTAAAGGAGGTATTCCTAACGTAATACAAGCAGAACGTAAAGTAAGCCGTGAGCAACGTGATTTACTATATCGTTCTAATGTTAACCCAATTGCTACATTCCCTGGACAAGGTATTGCAGTATATGGTCAGAAGACTTTGCAGAAGAAAGCTTCAGCTTTAGATAGAGTAAACGTTCGCCGTTTATTAATCGAATTGAAACGCTTCATCGGAGGTCAGGCTAACAACTTAGTATTCGAACAAAATACAATCGCTACAAGAAACAAATTCTTAGCAATAGTTAACCCTTACTTAGAATCAGTAGTTCAACGTCAAGGATTATACGCTTACAGAGTGGTAATGGATGATTCTAACAATACAGCTGATATCGTAGACAGAAATCAGATAGTAGGTCAGATCTTTATACAACCAGCTAAGACTGCAGAATTCGTAGTACTTGATTTCACAATCGAACCAACAGGAGCAACATTTGTAGCTTAATTAAAATAATTGATATTTATATAAAACAGATAATAAAATGGCAGTATTAGATTCTAACGAAATTATGTTCAGAGCCTTCGAACCGAAGGTACAGAATAGATTCATCCTATACAGTGACGCTATACCATCATTCATGGTTAAGGCAGTAACTGCTCCATCTTTTACAGATGAGGAGATCAAATTAGATCACATCAACTCTTATAGAAAGATTCGTGGAAAGAGAACCTGGGAAAACATGGATATGACATTGTACGATCCAATTAACCCATCAGGTGCACAAGCAGTAATGGACTGGGCACGTCAATCTTACGAGTCAGTAACCGGTAGAGCTGGTTATTCAGATTTCTACAAGAAAGATTTAACTTTGAATCTTTTAGGACCAGTAGGTGATATCGTATCAGAGTGGATCGTTAAAGGAGCATTTATCGTAAATATGGCCCAAGGTTCTTTGGACTGGGGTACTAGCGATGGTGTTGAATTAACAATTACCGTAGCGATGGACTACTGCGTACTTAACTACTAATCTGCCTGTAATATATATATAAAAAGAGCCCGGAGAAATATTTCCGGGTTTTTTGTTGTTTTCAAAAGTTATTTTTCATATATTTATATGAAATAACGTTATTTAAAATAAAATTTATGGATCAAACACAAAAATTCCCTACAGAAATTGTAGACTTGCCTTCGAAAGGATTATTATATCCGGAAGAGCATCCCCTAGCATCAGGTACAGTAGAAATGAAGTACATGACAGCTAAAGAAGAAGACATTCTTACTAACCAAGGCTTTATCGAAAGAGGAGTTGTAATTGACAAGTTATTACAGTCTTTGATTGTAACTAAGTTTAACTATGATGATCTTTTAGTAGGAGACAAGAATGCTATCTTAATTGCAGCAAGAGTACTAGGGTACGGTAAAGACTACGAATTTAACTATCAAGGACAGACTGAAGTAGTAGACTTATCCTTAATTGAAAATAAAGTTTTCGATGAAAGCTTATTTCAAGATAGAGTTAATGAATTTGCTTTTGAATTACCATCTACAGGTAACAAGATTACCTTTAAGTTACTCACTCACGGTGATGAGCAGAAGATTCAACAAGAGATAAAAGGTCTTAAAAAGATACAAAAAGAGTCTTCCCCAGACTTATCTACTAGATTAAAACACATGATTCTTTCTGTTAACGGAGCTACCGATACAAAGAGTATTAGAGATTTCGTAGATAATCATTTTTTAGCAAGAGATTCCCGTGCATTTAGAAAATATATCTCAGAGTTCCAACCAGATGTAGATTTGAAATTTTATCCAGAAAATGGACCAGAAGGAGGGGTTGACATTCCGATTGGAGTAAGCTTTCTTTGGCCTGACGCCAACATATAGGGTACAGATTTTTAATCAGATACACGAAATAGTATTTCACGGAAAAGGTGGATACGATCATGATACTGTATATGCAATGCCTATATGGCTACGTAATTTTACCTATCAGAAACTAAGTGAATACTTTGAAAAAGAACAAGAGGCTATGAATAAGTCTAAGAGCAAAGCACCAAGCAAATCAGCTCCTAGAGGACCTTCAGTAAGAAAACCTTCTTATAGTACTAAGGCTCGCCCATAAAGCGAGCTTTACCTATTTATATGATATAAGTACATCCAGTAAATGGCCCCAAACGATAATACACAGTTAGAAGAAGCAAGAAGACTCTTACAGGAGATTAATACCTTGAGAGCTAGAATGAATCAGCAACCGTTAACCTTAACGCCAGCTGATGCTGTACAAAATATGCAAAGTTTGCGCAATGAACTGAGAGGGGTACAATCCCAATTCGGTGAAATGGATAATACTGCAACAAGTCTTTATGATCAAGTAAGAGCAATCTCTTCGGAATTTAAAAACCAGCCAGGGGCATTGCAGAAGATTAGAGGCTCTATGAGAAAAATAACCTCTATTGCAGAAGAACTTAAAATGGAAGAACAGGGTATAAGGGATCTATCTGTAAAACAGTTAGACGACTTAGCTCAAAGACTAAAAGATAATAAAAAAATCCTTGACGACGAATCACAAAGGTTACTTAACGGAGAGGATTTATCAGAAGCTGCTCAAAATAATGTAAAGCAGATTCAAGAGTTTATAGAGGAACTAGGCGGAGTAGGAAACCTTATGGGAGGTAACTTAGATCTTGCACTAGACATGGTTAACATGGCGGAGAATCTTACCGCAGAACAAAAAGCAGCTCTTTCTAACTACATAGATCAAGGAAGTGCAATTAGTAGTATTGCAGGAAAGATAGAAGAAACAAAAGGAAAGCAAAAAGAAGTTAACAAACTCTTAGGAGTTGGAGGCGCGGTTATAGGCGGAATGGAAGGTCTGATGGGTAAGTTAGGAATCAGCGGTGGAAGATTCGGCGATGCTGTTAAAGAAGCTAAAGTTAGGATGGAGGATACTGCTACAGCAATTCAATCTGGAGCTCAATCTGGAGGAAAGCTAACAGTACTAATGTCAGGTTTAGGTCCATTAGCAAAAGGTTTTGGAGCGGCATTATTAGATCCTTTATCTATAATACTTAAGATAGTAGACGCTTTCTTTAAAGTAGATAAAGCAAGTACAGAAGTACAACGATTAACAGGTCAGAACTCAGATGCAATAGCAGGAGCAAACTTTAGATATGCTACTTCGGTAGACTACCTACAGACAATAGCTGAGCTTACAAAGCAGACTGGCATGAGTGCCCAAAACATATTCTCACCTCAAGTTATAGCAGGAGCTGCTGAATTAAAAAATACAATGGGACTTGCTGCTGATGAAGCAGGAGGTCTTGCAATAATGGCCCAGACTACTAGCGGGGATATTGATAAAACAGTTGATAGTATAGTAGACCAAACAAGTGCTTTTAATAAAGCAAATAGATCTGCAGTTAATCAAAATCAAGTTTTAAAAGATGTAGCAAAAGCATCAGATGGAATTAAAGCTTCTTTAGGAGGCAACCCAAAAGCATTAGCTAACGCAGCTTCAGCCGCTCGTAGACTTGGAATGGAACTAGGACAGATAGATAAAATAGCAAGTTCCCTTTTAGATTTTGAAGATTCTATTTCAAAAGAAATGGAAGCTGAATTACTTATAGGAAAAGATTTAAACTTAAACAAAGCTAGAGAGTTAGCTTTAAATAACGACTTAGCCGGATTAGGTAATGAGTTATTTAAAAATGCAGCAGATATTAACGAATTCGGCAATATGAACCGTATTCAACAAGAATCATATGCCGCTGCATTAGGTATGACTAGAGATGAATTAGGAAAAATAGCATATCAGAAAGCTATTGAAGCCGGAATGACAGAAGAACAAGCTGAAGCTGCCGCCGGTGTTAGAGCAGAAGATATGAAAAGAGCAGAAATTCAAGAACAACTCCAAAAATCTGTTGATAAACTTGCACAAGCATTTGCACCTCTTTTAAGTATAATAGGAGACATTGTCGGTATTATAGCCCCTGCTATTCAAATATTAGGAGGTATTGTAGGATATGCTGTTAAGTTTTTAGATACATTAGGTATTATAAAACCTTTAATTATAGGTATTGTGGCTGTAATGGCTGCAGGTAAGATAGCAAGTTTCTTTGGGTCCGCAACATCAGGAGCTATGAAGTTCATGGACTCAATAAAAGGAATGAAATTCTCTTTTAGTGGAATGATGGACTCAGTTAAGAGCTGGGGATCAGGGATTAAAGACGCTTTCAAAGGAGGAATGTCAGGCGCAGGTAAATTAGCTGACACAGTAAAAGATAAAGGCGCAGACGTAACAAAAGACGCTGCAGGTAGGTTTAGAGATGCTAAAGGTAGATTCGCTAAAGCACCAGGAGCAGATAAAGCCGCAGATGTAGCCGGTAAAGCAAAAGATGGTATAACAGGTAAAGCTGCAGATCAGACAGGAGATTTAGCCGATAAGACTAAAGGTGCAGAAGGAGAAGGACCGGGAGGATTTTTAAAATCATTAGGTGACGGGTTAGCATCAATTGGTAAACAATTTGGTGATGTAGTAAAAGGTGCATTAGCTATAGGAATTGCCGGTCTAGCTTTAGGCGGTTCATTTGCATTAGCTCTCAAAATGGTAGACGGTGTTGATCCGGTTTCTATGTTAGCATTTGCTACATCTATAGGAATCTTTGGAGCATCGTTAGCATTAGTAGGTAAGTTAGGAAATGACGCAATTAAAGGAGCTATTGCAATGGGTATAGCAGGGGTTGCCTTGATACCAGCAGCATACGCATTTAGCCTTATGGCAGGAGTGGATCCAATGTCAGTATTAGCTTTATCAGGAAGTTTAATAGCTTTAGGTATAGCTGCTGCTTTAATGGGTAATTTAGGAGGGCAGATAATAATGGGGGCTCTAGCTTTAGGTATATTAGCATTAGCTTTAATACCGGCAGCCTACGCTTTCAGTCTTTTAGGTTCAGTAGACCCAATGTCAATAATGGCTATGACAGGAAGTTTAATAGCTTTAGGAGCAGCTGCCGCACTTATGGGAATGACAGGACCTATGGTAATAGCTGGAGCATTTGCAATAGGTATATTAGCATTAGCATTAATACCAGCTGCATATGCCTTCAGTTTACTAAAAGGAGTAGATACAGGTTCTATAATTGCATTCTCAATTGCACTACCTCTATTAGCATTAGCTACAGCAGGGCTAGGACTTGTAGCTCCATTTATAATGGCTGGAGCCGCTGCATTAGCAGTATTAGGGTTAGCTTTAATACCTGCCGCAGCAGCATTCGGTATAATGGCTGGAGCAGATATACAAGGAGTAGTAGATAAACTTTCAATGTTAGCTGTAATGGGCCCTGGTTTAATTATGGCTGGAATAGGTTTAATGGCAGCCGCCGGAGGATTAGCATTCTTTGCTGCTGCTTTAGCAGGTGGAAGTTTAATGTCAGGACTTACTTCATTATTTACAGGTGGAGGAATTATAGAAGATCTTCAAAACTTAACAGCTATGGCAGGACCGCTACAATCAGTAGCAGGTTCATTAACAATGATTGCCGCAGCACTAGGGGGAATCGGAGCTGCTTTAGCTACATTAGAGACTGAAAAGTTAGAGGAGATGCAATCACTTATTAAAACAGCAGCTTTTGCAGCACCTGCAATAGCAGCAGTAGGAGCAATAGGAGATTTTATATCAGGTATTACCGGTGGAGGAGAATCCGAAGGAGGAAAATCAGAAAGTAATGATAAGTTAATTGCAAAAATCGATGAATTGATAGTTGCAGTTAAGCAAGGTAAGAATATTAACATGGACGGTAGAAAGGTAGGCGGTACATTACAACAAGTTGCTACCAATACATAATAACAAACTATTTATAAACGAACTAATAAATTAAAAACAATGAAAGGAATTTTAGACAATCAAACTCCAAATTCTAGATTAGGATTGAAGGGTAAGACTCCAAAAGTACCAGTAGGTGCTACAGGAAAATCTACTCAACATAAGACCTCTTCTATTAACAACGTACCAGAGTTTACTAAAGCGACATCAGGTTTAGACCTAAACGGTGCTACACCTTCTAAGTATTTAGATAATCCTCCAGTTTAAGCATGCCTTTACTACCTCTTCAGACCAATCTTAAGAGCTTAAAGTACGGAGATGCAGGACCTTATATCGAAAAAGATATAAATAATCCACCTCGGTATAATGTACTAGGTAATGAAGTAACTGCACGAGTAGATGATCTTAGACGAATAAGTAAACTACTTGTAGATACTCCTGGATTAAAGTGGACTTTACATCAAGCAGAGTTAAACTTTGCTTTCAATGAAAAGAAAGGCTTTGGGAGAAAGTTACTCAATACGTTAGGCAATACCGCAAAAGTCATCGGGAGTACTTTAGCACAAGTACCTGTTAATGGAACGGGTACCCACTTTGTTATTGGCTTTGGAGGAAATGAATACTTAAAGCAAGGTGGACAAAGAAGTACATGGTTAGATAGGTTTTTAAAGACTACAGCAGGTACCGGAGGAGTAAATGGAGCAAAAAGTGTCTTAAACGGTAAGAATGTAATCCTTGACCATAGAGGTGAAGAGGGTTACAGACCTATGATAGATACTCAGTTTACTGATGAGATTGAGTTTAAGGATGCCCGACCTATTGATATTGCACAAAGCTATATTAAAAAAGATGGTGGACTACTTGCAAGAGAGAACGGAAAAGTAATAATAGATAATACTGGTGTAGATGGGTATATAGCACCAAATCAAGGTTTAGATAGGACTGATCAAGAGTTTAAAAAAGACACTGATACTACCTATGTAAAACAGGATGGTAGGGTATTAATAAAGGGTTTAGCAGGTACAGGCGCACAATCAGCCGGTATACCAACAAGACTTGATAGTGAATCCCCAGAAGCTGCAAGAGAGAGGTTAACACCGTTAGCTGATGCAAAGGAAGTTGGTAGAACAGGTAGAGGAAGTTTTGAATTTAGTAATCAGGATACCTACGATGTTACTGCCGCTCAAAGAAGAGATAATAAAGACCCATTCCAGAAATCTACAAATAAACTAAACCCACAAGAGGGGGAAGTAGGAAATAAGACACCTAAGATTGCTGTTACCCCAAAAGAGAATAAGTTAGAACCTTATATACAGACAAGCGGAGAAGTAGTACAGGGAGATAAAGCACCCGGTAAAGCGCCTTCTACTTTAAATTTTGCTGATGAAGGCAAGTATCAAAAGAACGTAGGTGATAACGCAGTATTAAGAGATTTTAAACAAAAAGGAACAGGAGGAGCAGGTAGCTATTCAACAAAAAGTATTGCTGCTAAAGATAGTGTACGTAAAGAAAAAGAAGTAGCTGGTACAAATATAGAAAGGAATGAGGAAATGATACCTTTTACTTTTACTATTGTAACACCAGAAGCTAAAGAAACATTACATTTTTGGGCATTTTTAGATAGTTTATCAGATACATATAGTGCTACATGGAATGCACAAAGGTTTGTAGGACGAGGTGAATCTTTTTACAACTACGGAGGCTTTGATAGAAAAGCATCACTAGGATTTAAAGTAGCAGGTTCAAATTATGAAGAACTAGTAAGATATTACGAAAGACTTAATAAACTAGCCTCAGCTACAGCACCAACATACGGTTCAGGAGCTATTTTTATGAGAGGGACTTATGTTATATTAGACATAGGAACGTATTTTCATAACCAGCCGGTACTTTTTAATAGTGTAGGAATAACTTGGGATCTTGGTACGCCATGGGAAATAGATGCAGACCTAGAAGGAAAATCAGAAATACCTCACGTACTGAATGTTGCTCTAGATATGACAGTAATACATACATTTACTCCACAAGTAGCGCAAACAGGTAAAGAATACTTTGGATTTAAGCGATAAATTTCGTAAATTAAGATAATGAATAGATATCAATTTATAAAAGAATATAGAACGGCAGAAGGAATGCGATACAAACGTAACCCTATCTATCCTGATATTCCGGAACATGAAGATGATTTCTATGTTATAACCACAGGTGGAGATCGTTACGATACTCTAGCCTTACAATATTACAAAGATGCATCCTTATGGTGGATTATAGCAAGTGCAAATACACATAGCAGGTTTAACTTAATACCGACACCAGGAGTACAGCTTAGAATTCCTCATGATAGAGACGCTGTACTACTATCCTTTGAAAAGGTAAATAGAGAACGATAATGGCAAAGTTTTTAGGAGGCAGTTTACAGCCAGGTGTATCGACACAACTAACCGCGAGATCAACCGCTCTAAAAGCGAAAGACTATACGAGTATGCTTTCCTCAATACACGGTAACAGTGCTTTCATAAACCTATACTCAAGTGTAGACGGGTCTGATTATTCTGCACAAGATTTTAAATTAGAAGGAGGAATAGCTTTCCAAAATGATAGGATAACAGGAGACCCGGTAGGGTATAAACTTACAGCCGCCGGGGATGATGAAAGATTATTTACTCCACGTCCCGGTATTGTAGATGCAAAAGTAAAAACGAAAGGAACGTTTGGAGCTTTGAGAGATGTAGAGATTACAATTAAAGCTTACAACGTAGGGGATTTAGATGTAGTCTATAACTTATATTGTCGCCCAGGATTTAGTTTTCTTTTAGAATGGGGACACTCTTTATACATAGAGGACGGCGGAACTCAGAAGACAATGCAACATAGAGCAGCTGCTAATAAATTTTTAGCTGGAGGGAAGTACGAGGATATTATGGCAGAAATAAGAGAAGGTAGGACAAAAACTTTTTATAATTACGATGCTATAGTTGCAATATGTAAGAACTTTAACTGGACTTTTAACGCGGACGGTACATATGATATTAACCTAATGTTAATATCAAAAGGTGAAGTAATTGAGTCTATTAAAACATCCTTTGACCCTCATATGGTTGAAAAAAGCGCAGCTAACCTAGCTGCAGGTTTTAATGATAAATCTGAAAGAAAAAGTTTACTACACTTTTTTTGTAAACGTTTAGAGTTAGCTCAAGCAGACGGTGAGAAAAAGGGGCAAGCCGTTATAGATACATTAACAGCAGGAAAAGCAACCGGATTAGGATCGTTACTAAAGGCTGAAGATTTATATATAGCCGCTGCACCTGGATTTGATATAAAATCACCTACAAGTTTCTTTGATGATACAACTACCTTTATTTACATTTCACTAAGAACAGTCTTAGCTATTCTTAATACATCAATGATGTGGGTAGGTAACGATCAAAGAGCTGTAAAATTTAAAACACAACCCGGCAAAAATGGTTATAATGGATTTTTTACACACCAATGGCATCATAGTATTAACCCATTTGTTTGCGTAACTCCTAACCTAAATAAAGAAAATCTTTTTTTTGAATCAAAACCAGCAGGTAAATCCCTTCACCCAGGAATAACAGCCGCCGCTGCTGCACAAGATGATATACTAAATATATGTGTTTCTAATTTATACCTTTACGAAAAATTAGATGCAATTTACGATGATGACCAGGTAAAAGAAAACGAACCAGGTGTTCTCGATGTACTAAAGACGATACTAGGTGGGGTAGGAGAAGCACTAGGTGGAGTTAATGAATTCGATGTAAACTACGACGAAGATACAGACGAGTGGGCTATTGTAGATAGAAAATGCAAAATTCAAGGAGAAGCATTAAACGCTGTTAAAGAAATAGACTTAATAGGGTTAGGTTCTTTTGCCTACGATATTAAAACTGAATCTAAAATTACAAATAAGTTAGCAAGTCAAGTTTCTATTGCCGCTCAGGCATCTGGAACAGGAACTAAGCAAAACGTAGCAGAAATGTTACAATGGAATAGAGGACATACTGATAGAATATTTCCAAGAAAAAGTGAAAACGCATCTGAAGTAAAGAAAGGAGATGATACTGCTGCTAAAGACGCAGAAACAAAAGCAGAATGGAATGATAGATGTAAGGAAGCATTTGATAAATTTAACGGTACAGGTCTTTTTACAGACCAACAATACGACCCAGATTTATTTAAAGGTATACAATCAGGTCATCAGCAATACCAATCACGGTTAGTTCCTATGATATGTAGTCAAGAGAATATGCCTTCTCCTGGAACAATACCTGTAGAACTATCTTTTACCTTACACGGTATTGCAGGATTTAGAATAGGTGAAGTATTTAAACTTTCTGCAAATTCAATGAAAATACTACCTAGATCTTATTCTAATGAATCGATAGGTTTTATTATTACCAGAAATGACCATAGTATAGGAGATAGTGGTTGGAAAACTGAAGTAGGAGCTTTAATGTACAACTTAGCAAAAGCACCAAAAATCGATACCGCTGCACTATCTAAATTTGCTGCAACAGCAGGAACAGTTCAACCTCTACCACCACCGGTACCAAAAGACGATGGAACACCAGTAGATCCAAATGCTACAGATAAGTTACAGAACCAAACTGCTTTAGGAACAAACGTTTCTTATAATGCAGTAAAAGCAGCTGTTGAGAAAAAGAAATATATCTGGTATAGCGGAGAGTTGCAATTAAATATTGTTGGTGTTAGAAACACAGCAGGACAGGTTAGTGATGGAGCAGGAGGTGTAAAGCACCCATTAACCAACAGGTTTACCGATGTTGTGATTGTAGCATGGATAGAAGGCGGAAAACAGTTTGCAGAAAGCTACCCAGCAACTACAGTACCAGGAGCAAGCTGGTCTTTATCTACAAATAGTAAATTTGCTACATCAACAGGTAAAAATCCAAATGGAGTTGGTATTATGAAAGAGAAGCAATTTATAAACCAGTATACAAGAGGTATGCACCATGGAGGTAGTAAAGTACCGCATAGCGCTTTAAGATCAGTTTCAGGACAATCTGCACACAGAGATAAGAATTATAGTGATAACTGGCTTACTTTAGCAATAACACCAGAAAAGAAATTAGGGGCTAATATGGCAGGTCTATTCCAAGATGGAGGAGGCATGCAACTACATAACTCAGGAGCATCAACTGCCGCAAACAAAACGGTTGATAACTGGTCAGCAGGCTGTCAGGTATTTGCAAATCAGAAACAACACAACAGGTTAATGGAACTAGTAGGTAAGAGTGAGAAAGCAACAAAATCTAATAAGTTTTCCTATGTACTCCTTAATAGTAAAGAGATAAAATTATAGAATGGCAGATATTAAAAGTGACATACTAAGCTACGTACCAGGTTCTCAATACGTTATTGAAGCACTTGGACAATCTACTGGAGAAGCATCTAATGAGTATGCTAAGTATACCGATATTTTAAATCAACCGGTAGAGGATTTAGTAGGTGTTGCAACTTCGTGGGGAAGTAAGTATAAATTAGCTTTAGATGATTTACTGAAAGGTAACTTTGCTAAAGCTACACTTCTTATTGAAAATATAGGATCAAATCCTGCATATAATATGGTAGCTCCAGGCCTTAAGAACAAATCTTCGGAAGCCTTCTACTACCCTAAACCAACAGAAGAAGATTACATACAAGGATCTTTTAGAAGATACTTTTTGCAGGATGTAAGAAATAGTGAAATAAAGGAAATAACATCTGAAACATATAAGAGTATTGCCGATAAAGGATACTACAGGAGAACTAAGATAGAGTGGAACCTCCTAGGACCCTCCGAGGATGAAATAGTTAATGGGTATAGTTACCCTGGAGCAATAGCTAGGAACAGAGACGTTGTTTCACAAGCAGAAGAGGCAATACCTGGTATGACTGAATTTCTTTCTGATCTAAAGCAATTTGTAGTCGAAGAAGCTTCTAAATTTAAGCAAATAAAGAAAGAAAAGAACGAAGTAACTACCTTAGAAACTCAAGGACTTACCATAGTTAGCGCAACTAGTAAAAAAGTAATAGAAGAAGAGCAACTACCAGCTCTTCCTGAATTGCCTCAATCAGAAGCAAACGCAGGAGAAGCTGCAGCAACCGAAGGAACTCAAAGCGCTGAAACTACATCAGCGTATGCTAAATCGTTAACATGGTATCAAGCACAAGTAGGTAACCCTAGTGCAGAAAGATCATGCGGATCATTTACACCGGTTAGTATGAAGATTTATAACCAGGAAGGACCTTTAGTAGATGATGAAGGAAACCCTAAGAAAGACATTTACTACTATAGAACTAAAAACGCTGTTAAGGGAAACAAATACTTCCCGATTAGAAGAATACCAAACCTAAATCCAAAGATACAATCACCAGAATCTTACGAACTTTACTATACTATTCGCGTAGAAGGATACGGTGACTATACTGCAAAGATTGATAGGGAAGGAAAACTTTACGACATTAAGCAATGTTAAGTTTGATCTTAACAGATTAGTTCGTATATTAAGTAAAAGGTTATAAGAAATGTTTTATATAGTAGAAAATAAACAGCAGCTTGATAGGCTCCGTAGTTACCCGGATATTGATGTCTACGTAGATGTAATTTCATCTAATGACTACTTCCATCCTAAATTTACAACAACCGTAGCAATCTACATAAGACCTCTAGATGACTCAGGAGGCTACATTATACCTATAGACCATGATGAAGGTTTAAATGTTAGTAAGGAAGAAGCTTTTGACCTCTTAAAAGCATACAAAAGGATTTATGTACTAGATAAGAAAAACCTGCTTTACCACTTCCCACTTGTAGATGCAGTAGATATAAACCTATGGAGAGCTTTTTGGTACTACGATAAAATAGAACTCCCAAGTAAAATATCAACAATAAACTGGTTTTATAATAGGTTTAAAGACTTTGATAATATTAATCAAATAATACCGTTATCTAAATTACACGAACAAAGTGAAAGGGTATTTGATGCAATAGAGAAGTATATAGAAGAACCTAAAGAAGATACTTTTAAGTTCTACAACGATGTTGCTGTTAAGGTATTTTACTTACTAGAACAACACGGACTTCGAGTAATATATCAACCTTTTGTAGACTTATTTAAACCAAATACACCTAAGTATAATATAAAGGATAATATTACATACACGTATTATAACCTCTATAATAGTACATCAAGACCTACTAACGCTTTTAATAGTGTAAACTTCGCAGCTATACCTAAAGGAGAAGAGTTTAGAAAAGCTATTATACCACAACACGATTGTTTTGTTGAATTTGACTTTGACGGGTACCATTTAAGACTACTATCAGAACAAATCGACTTTAAAATAGAAGGTGAATCAGCTCATAAGGCCTTGGGTAAGTATTATTTCGGCAAAGAAGGCCTAACAGAAGAAGAATACGCTCAAGCAAAACAAATTAACTTCCAGGCTATATACGGAAGAATACCAGACGGATATAAGAACTTAGAGATATTTGTGAAATTAACTAAGTACATAGACCGGTTATGGGATGAGTTCTCTAAGGGGGTAGTAAGAACTCCTATAAGTAATAAACCCTTTAATAAGCACCTTAAGGAAATGCATCCGCAGAAACTTATGAATTATATCATGCAATCGTTGGAAACTGCAAGAAATGTTCTTATCTTAAAAGAAGTGCTAAAGTATCTTAGAAATAAGAAAACAAAAATAGCTCTCTATACTTACGACGCAATATTATTTGATTATGCTAAAGAAGATGGAGAACATATAATAAATGAATTAGCTTTGATACTAAGTGAAAATAAAAAATACCCAGTTAAAATAAAAACATCTGAAAACCTGGTTTTGTAAAACCTTTTAATATTTATATCTACACAATGGAAAATGTTATGTTTCAACATCGATTCGATTACGATATCGATCAAATATATTTAACTGAGGATATGAGTAATAAGCTGTTTTGCACCTTCTCTACAGGAGAGGAACTAGAGGCGACATTAGAAAATATAGTACAAAAATATAGAATCATCTATAATAAAATATTCGTTTTATATTCTAAAAGTCAAGACGAGTATATCTGCACCTATAATGTAGATTTTGGTAATGTTTCTAATTTTATTGATAATACTATTTTAGTACATCGAAAGAAAGAAGCAAATACCCTGTATACGATTAACGCTCTCAATACACTAATTAAGGAACTTAATAACGGAGTATTAGATACTACTTTTAAAATTAACTGGACGGACTACAAAAACTGTATTCTATTAACGAAGGGTCCGGAATTAAAAAGAGTAAATACCAAATTATTTAAGATCGTAGAGTTGGAGAATTGAGATATATTTCGTATCTTAAATAAGTTATAAACAATTAAAGTTATATTATGAATCTAGATGCAATCAAAGCAAAGCTGTCTGCGTTAAACAACGGCGGACAAGAAAGAGAGAAGGTAGACTATACAGCTACTTTCTGGAAACCTGAAAACGGTAAAAGCACTATTCGTATTGTACCTTCCATGTACGATCCTAATCTTCCATTCAAGGAAGTGAAGTTTCACTATGGAATTGGTAAATACCCTATGGCCGCTTTATCTAATTTTGGAAAACAAGATCCTATTGAAGAGTTTATTAAGGAATTAAAGAAGACTTCAGATAAGGATAACTGGACATTAGCCGGTAAACTTAACCCCAAGACACGTATTTTCGCACCAGTTATTGTAAAAGGTGAAGAAGATAAAGGTGTTCGTTTATGGGGATTTGGTGTAACAATCTACAAAGCGTTATTAGCATTAGCTCAAGACGAAGAAGTAGGAGATTACACAGACGTAATGAATGGATGGGACCTAGTAGTAGAAGTTGCTCCAGGTAACCCGTACCCAACCACATCGGTTCGTATTAGACCTAAACAAACTCCGTTGTCAGATAATGCAGCGCAAGTTGATTTATGGTTAAAGAACCAACCACACCCTGTTGAGATTCATACTCAATACGATTATGAGTTCATTAAAAAGCAGTTACAAAATTACTTAACACCAGGATCAGCAGAGGACGAAACTCCTTCAGCACCAGCTCCTGAAGTATCTAATTCCTTAACTCAGACTTTAGGTAGTCACGCAACTGATTTCTCTTTAGAGACTTCAACTCCAGGAATTAAAGACACGGTAAGTAAATTTGATGACCTTTTTAACGAATAAAATAAATGGCAAAAAGCGCAACAGCAGAAAAAGCATCTGCTATAGTAAAGAGTGGATTTAATCTAGGTAATTTCAAGAAGAAGAAAGGATTTGCTAATGCTTCGGTAAAGTTTAAAGAGCAAGGGTGGATACCTTTGTCAAAAGCCTACCAAGATATTACTTCTATGCCAGGTATACCTACAGGACATATTACCTTATTAAGAGGTCATAGTGATACAGGTAAGACTACAGCATTATTAGAAGCAGCAGTATCTGCTCAAAAGCTAGGAATTCTACCGGTATTAATTATCACGGAAATGAAATGGTCTTGGCAACACGCTAAGGAGATGGGTCTACAGTTTGAAGAAGTAATAAACGAATCAACTGGGGAGATTACAGACTACGAAGGCTTCTTCCTCTATTCAGATAGAGGTACGTTGAATACTATCGAGGATGTAGCATCTTATATAGCGGATCTTTTAGACGAACAGGCTAAAGGAAACTTACCTCACGACTTATGTTTCTTCTGGGATTCTGTAGGCTCTGTACCTTGTGATCTATCAGTACGTTCTAACAAGAATAACAACGAATGGAATGCAGGTGCAATGTCTACACAGTTTGGAAATAACTTGAACCAGAAGATATTGTTATCTAGAAAAGAAGGAAGTCCATATACTAATACGCTAGTAGCTATTAACAAAGTATGGACTCAAAAACCTGACTCACCGATGTCACAACCTAAGTTACAAAATAAAGGCGGTATGTCGATGTGGTATGATGCAACATTAGTAGTTACATTTGGTAATATTACTAATCCAGGTACTTCTAAGATCAAAGCTATCAAAAGCGGCCTTCAAGTAGAATTTGCTAAAAGAACAAACATACAGATTGAAAAAAACCATATTGAAGGAGTTCAAACAAGAGGAAGAATTGTAATGACCCCTCACGGTTTTATTGCTGACGATAAGAAAGCAATCGATAAGTATAAAGACCAGCACAAAGAGCATTGGTTAAAACTTTTAGGATCTATTGACTTTAGTTTAGTTGAAGAAGGTGATATGGAAGAAGATTACATTTCACCAAACTTACTAGACGATTAATGGCAGACTATAGTAAAATTTTAAAGAATCTTAAAGAGTCCCCTCCTAGAGAGTTAAATGATCATTTACTGATTATAGATTCTATGAATACATTTATTCGTAGCTTCTCAACCCTAAGAGCAATGAACCCTCAAGGCCACCATATCGGTGGTCTTGTAGGCTTCTTAAGATCGCTAGGATTCCTAGTAAGAACAATTGACCCTACAAGAGTTATTTGTGTATTTGACGGAAAAGGTTCTTCTACTAATAGAAAGAATATAGATCCTAATTATAAAGCACAAAGACAACATACAAGAATTACCAACTGGGGTATGTATGAGAATAAGCAAGAAGAGTACGAATCACTATCTGCACAGTTAGATAGATTAAAAGACTACCTTGAATGTTTACCTCTACATAGTCTAACGATGGAGAAGTTAGAAGCAGATGATATTATAGCAGACTTAGCACTAGGAGCATCCGCATCTGGTAAACAAGTTACAATCGTTTCATCTGATAAAGACTTCTTACAATTAATAGACGGATGTATTTCAGTATACTCTCCAATAAAGAAAACACTTTTTACAAAAGATAATATTATTAAAGAGTTAGAAGTACTACCTCAAAACTATAATATTGTAAAGGCACTACTAGGTGACAACTCTGACAACCTTGCCGGAGTTAAAGGATTAGGCTTAAAGACCTTAATCAAAGAATTCCCAGGACTAAATACAAATCCGAATTACGAGTTAGAAGATATCTACACGGTATGTGAGCAGAACCTAGATGGTAAGTCTATTTTTGCTAAAATAATTCACAACTGGGATCGGGTAAAAACAAATTACCAACTGATGAATTTACATGAAGGACAGTTGGATGATAAAGAAATTCTTCATACATTAAATGTATTAAAAGAAGCTGTACCACCTCTACAAACAGGAGCCTTTTTACATCTATTAGATATAGATAAAATCGAAGGCATAACTAAGAACACAGAAGGATGGTTAGAAAATTTTAGAACATTAACGGTTTTTAAACAATAAGTTATATGACATTGCAGAAGTTAACGCAGTATGGAAAACCCTTCCAGATTAAAGTAATAGGCGCCTTACTCACAGATAAAGGTTACCTACTAACAGTAAGAGACGTATTAAGAGAGGATTACTTCGACTCAGATACCCATAAGTGGATTATAGGTCAGATCCTTAAATACTTCGATAAATACCATACGACTGTTACAATGGATGTACTGAAAGTAGAACTTCAAAAGATCGAAAACGAAGTACTTCAGGTAGCAGTAAAAGAAGAGTTGAGAAACTCTTATGCCGCATCTCAAGATGATTTAGATTATGTAGAAGAAGAATTTACTACGTTTTGTAAAAACCAAGAGATGAAAGCAGCTATTCTATCTTCTGCAGACTTATTAAAGCAAAGCGATTTCGAAGGTATTCGTAACCTTATTGAAAAAGCAATGAAAGCAGCAATGGATAAAAATATTGGGCATGAGTATGATAAGGATGTTGAGTCTAGATATAGAACAGACTACAGACCTACTATACCTACACCATGGCCATTACTAAACGAAACTATTCAAGGAGGATGGGGACCTGGAGACCTAATTATTGTATTCGGTAACCCAGGTGGTGGTAAATCTTGGACGATGGTAGCAGCAGCAGCACATGCTGTAAAGCTAGGCTTTAAAGTTAATTATTATACCTTAGAATTAGGGGAAGAGTATGTAGGTAAGCGATTCGATTGCTACTTTACAGGTTACTCTATTGACGAGGTTAATAGACATAGAAAAGAAGTAGAGACTCAAATTAATAACTTGAAAGGTAGACTTATTGTAAAAGAATATGCTCCTAAAGCAGCGACAGTAAATAACATTAAGAGCCACGTACAGAAGTGTATTGATATGGGTCATAAACCGGACTTGATTATTATTGATTATGTAGATTATTTAAAAGCACCATCTAGAGGTAAATACTCAGAACGTAAAGATGAAATAGATGATGTATTTATTGCTACTAAAAGTTTAGCTAAAGAGTTAAAAATACCGATATTAACACCATCTCAGGTTAACCGTATGGGAGCTAAAGATAACGTAATTGAAGGAGATAAAGCAGCCGGTTCTTATGATAAGATGATGGTAGCTGATATATGTTTATCGTTATCAAGACAGAAAGAAGATAAAGTTTTAGGCACTGGCCGTTTGCACGTTATGAAGAATAGATACGGACAAGACGGCATGACATATAATGTTAAGATGGATACTAATAACGGCCATATTGTAATTGAAGGAAAGGCAAACATAGACGATGAAAATAGTAGTCCGCAAGGAACTCATTTCGAAATTGCTAAGAAATTCTTCGAGCAAAATCAATAACAAGTAGGAGTAGAAGCTATTTATTTCTACATCCCCGAAAGCAGAGTAATGCTTAAAATCACGGGGATTTTATTATTTAAAACATTAAAAATACACTATGGGACTAAGAGATGAAAGAGTTGTTTATAAGCCGTTTGAATACCCTCAAGCGTATGAATACTGGTTGAAACAGCAACAAGCACATTGGCTTCATACAGAAGTTCCAATGGCTCAAGACGTAACAGATTGGAAATCTAATCTTAAAGACCATGAGAAGAATGTAGTCGGTGGTATATTAAAAGGATTCGCTCAAACAGAAACAGTAGTAAATGATTACTGGACTGGATTAGTAACTAGCTGGTTTAGAAAGCCGGAGATTATTATGATGGGGGTAACTTTTGGATCTTTTGAAACGATCCATGCAGAAGCTTACTCTCTACTTAATGAGCAGTTAGGTTTAGATAACTTTGCAGAATTTCTAGAAGACGAATCTACAAAAGCTAAGATTGAATCTTTAATGAATGTTAGAGATAGTCACAATGGAGAACCAGACTGGCATGAAAGAGCTAAATCATTAGCTATATTTTCAGCATTTACTGAAGGCGTTAATTTATTTTCTTCATTCGCAATACTATTATCATTCAAAATGAGAAATAAATTAAAAGGTATTGGCCAGATTGTTGAATGGTCTGTACGAGATGAATCTTTACACTCTGAGGCTGGTTGTTGGTTATTTAGACAACTACTTTCTGAATACCCAGAGATTAATACAGAAAAATTACAAAGCGAAATTGAGACAGCAGCCCACTTGGCTATTAAGTTAGAGTTTGATTTTATTGATAAGGTTTTTGAATTAGGGGATTTAGAAAATCTATCTAAAGAAGATCTAAAAAACTTTATTAAGCATAGAGTTAATACTAAGATGGGAGATTTAGGTTTGAAACCTCTAATTCCTTCTGATCAAATTGATACAGGAGCATTAAAGACTATGAAATGGTTTGATGCAGTAATTGCAGGTAAACAACACACAGACTTTTTTGCAAGTAGAGTAACAAATTACTCTAAAGGGCATATGGATTGGTCAAAAGCATTTTAATAAAATTAACTAGAGTATATTATGGCATTACAAGTAGATACTTCCGCTTGGGAAGCAGGAAAAGATTACCCTGAATGGATGAATGAAATTTCTCTATCAACAATTTCTAAAGGATACCTCTTACCGGGTGAAAATCCTCGTAAAGCATTTAAGAGAGTTTCAGATACAGTAGCAGCAAGATTAGACCGACCAGATTTAGCAGCAAAGTTTTTTAAGTACATGTGGAAAGGTTGGTTAAATTTAGCTTCACCAGTTTTATCTAACACAGGTACAGATAAAGGCTTACCTATTTCATGCTTTGGTATTGATACTCCAGACTCTATTAGAGGAATTGGGCTAACGAATGCCGAGTTGATGAGATTAACTTCACTAGGGGGTGGAGTAGGTATTGGTCTTTCTAAAATTAGAGGAAGAGGATCTAAGATTGGGAATGGAGATTTAGGTCAATCAGAAGGAGTTATACCTTGGGCTAAAATATACGACTCTACTATTATTGCAACTAACCAAGGTGCGGTACGTAGAGGAGCTGCTTCCGTAAATTTAGATATTAATCATCCAGATATTAAGGAATTCCTGCAAATTAGACGACCAAAAGGAGATCCGAATAGACAGTGTCTCAACCTACACCAATGCGTGATAGTGGATGATAACTTTATGCAAAAGATCGAGCGTAGAGACGCTGAGGCAATGGAGGTCTGGGTAGAAATACTAAAGGCTAGGGTAGAGACTGGAGAGCCTTATATTATGTTTAAAGATAATGTAAATAACGCTAACCCTCCTGCTTATATTAAAAATAATTTAGAAGTGACTATGACGAATATATGTTCGGAAATCACTCTACATACAGATGAAGAACATAGTTTTATATGCTGTTTAAGTTCAGTTAATTTAACGAAGTGGGATGAATGGAAAAATACAGACTTAATTGAAACAGCAATTTATTTCTTAGACGGAGTAATGGAAGAATTTTTAATTAAGACTAATGGAAAAGAATCTTTAATTAGAGCTCACCGTTCTGCTAAAAAAGGTAGAGCAATTGGACTGGGAGTGCTAGGATGGCATACATTGCTACAGCAAAAGAAAATTCCTTTTATCGGTATTGCAGCAAATAGCTTAACACATCAGATTTTTTCTCAAATTAAATCACAAGCCGAAGCTGCTTCTAGAAAGTTAGCAGATGAATACGGGGAACCAGTTTGGTGTAAGGGAACGGGAGTAAGAAATACGCACTTACTAGCGATTGCACCAACAGTATCTAATTCAACTATATCAGGAGGAGTATCGGCAGGTATTGAACCATTACCGGCAAACATTTATACATTTAATTCAGGGAAGGGAACTTTTATTCGTAAAAATCCTGAACTAGAAAACTATTTATTAGAAAGAGGTCATAATACAGAAGAAGTATGGGACCAAATTATGAAAGATAGAGGTTCTATTGCAAATTTACCAGAAGATGTAATGCCTGCAGAGGATAAACCAATCTTCTTAACGTTTGCTGAGATTAATCAGTTACAATTAGTAGAGCAAGCAGCACTACGTCAACAGTATATTGATCAGACTCAATCTTTAAACTTAGCTTTCGACCCAACAGACAGTCCTAAATTTATTAATTTAGTTCACCAGACGGCTTGGAAGTTAGGAGTAAAAACCTTATATTATTTAAGAACAGATTCTGTAATTAACGGAGATATTGGGAGTAGAACAACAGAAGACTGTGTAGCTTGTGACGGATAAAAAAAATAGATTATATGGAAAGAATATACATAGAGAACAGCCATGGATTGGAAATGTTTACTATACCGCAGTTTTTAACTAACGAAGAATGTGACCATATTGTAAGGTTAACAGAGACTGGAAGTACTCGATCAAGCGTAGCCGGTACCGGAGCACAGTCTATTATTTATAACGAAGGTCGTACTAGTTCTACAGCAGTTCTACTCGACACTGAACCGATTGTTAGCCAAGTAAACCAAAAGATGTACACAGAGTTAGGAATAGAAGCCTCTTACTCAGAACCAACTCAAGGACAGATTTACGAAGTAGGCCAAGAATTCAGACACCACCAGGACGCTTTTGGTAAAGACGCATACCATAACCACTGTTTATCAAGTGGCCAAAGAACTTGGACATTTATGATATACTTAAATGATGTAGAAGAGGGAGGAGAGACTGATTTTCCTACATTACAGAAAACTATTACACCAGTTAAAGGTACAGCAGTAGTTTGGAAGAACTCAGACGGTACAGGAAGTGAAAACCCAGCTGCTCTTCACGCAGGACTACCAGTTAAGCAAGGTAGAAAAGTTATTATAACTAAATGGTTTAGAGAAAATGTATTTAATAGCGCAGAAGATGCTAAATTAGCGAAAGAATACTTAGAAATGGTAATACCAGTAAAACTAGCAGAAAAAACATTTTCTAAAAAAGAAGATTTACCAAAGTTAACTGAATTAGGTTTTAAAGTAGTCAAAGTACCTGAAAAAACCTTTCAACTTATAAATGAAGCATATAGCTTACTAAAACATACTGTTAAAGACGAAAACTGGGACGGTATTACAAACTTCATTCACGACAACCAAGGAAATGCCCCAGTTGAAATATTTAGTATGGATGCTTTTACTCGTATAAGAGAGATTATCTCAGAAGAATTGCAACCATTACACGAAGAGTTTATAGGACATAAAGAAAAATTAATCCCTAAGTGGATTTATGGAATTAGGTCATATAAAAGAGGATCTATCTTAGTACCTCATACAGATACATTTACTACTCATCATATTTCTTCTATCGTTATAGTAGATAAAAAAGTAGATAGAGATTGGCCTATAGATATACAAGACCACTTAGGAAGATGGCATAAAGTTTACGCAGAAGTAGGAGAAATGATCCTATATGAGTCAGCTACTAATAAACATGGCCGAATTGAACCTTTCGAAGGTGAGTACTTTAGAAACTTCTTTTTACATTATACATTAGCAGATTATAAATTTGTACCTTAATAAATGGACTATATTGTTGTTGGAACTAGTCGATGTGAATACCAAGCATGGCAGATAAAGTTACTACACTGGTCATTAAAAAAAGTAAATCAAAAAGGTAAATTAATAGTTCTACTTTCCGGAGATTACGGACATAGACATGAAACACCAGATTTTAGTTTTTTATCAGACGCAATAGTAATAGATCAGCCCGATTATGCACACCTGTGGCAAACAGCAAACGACGACTGGTGGGGTGGTATTCCTAATAAATATAGATCTGTAGAATGGTTATGTGAGAACAACTACTTTAAAGAAGAAGATAAACTTTTATTTTTAGATCCCGATATGCTGTTTACTAAAGCAGTAGATTTCGATCTAGAAGATAATCATATAGTTGGTCAAGACTTTATTCACTACATGCCACTTAAAGGATGGGAAGATCGAGATAAAGATATTCTTAATACTAAAGGTATAATGTACCCTTTCGCTCTAAAATTTAAGACTTTAAAAAAGTTTTATAAAAAATATACAGAGTACTGTGAGCAAATACGTAAAAAAGAAGGTAGATGGGAAGCTGAAATGTGGGGATTAGATTATGCTATTAAAGATTCTAATATTAAAGTAGACCTTATACAAGATATTGGAACTTGTACAGCTTGGAATGACCACGAAAGAACTATACTAGGAAGTATTATGCATTACCCGAATGTTATACCAGATAAAGAAGGAAGTACATTATTTTTTAAACAAGACCATACTTTCGATCAAAAAAAGAAATACGATTTATCTAAAACAATTAGTGAAGCAGGTAATAAAATGGTTACTGGAGTTGATCAATTTAGAACAGATTATATTTACTATACAAAGTGGGATTTTGAAAATATTTTTAAATTCTATAACGGAAGTAAAGGGTATATAGTTTTTAGACCATGGCCAGGTGGTTTTAATAATATAAGGATGTCTTTAGAGCTAGCAGTCTGTATAGCTTACTTAACAAACCGAAAATTAGTACTAACCCCAGAGTATAATATGTACCTTTTACAGGGACATTCAAGCATGGAATCGTTTTTTGATACTTCTAACCTAGGAGTAATCTCTATTTCGTTTGATGACTTCTGTAAAGAGAAAGGATTAGATACTAATTACGAAAGTGTAAAAGCAGTATCGAAAGTATTAGACTACGACGCAGTAAGACATGTAATAAATTTTGAAAAAATACCAGTTCCTAATAAGTTCTCAAAACATCGTCCAATACTTAATAAAGAAGACCTCTATACAGATGAGGAATACTTATTTCTAGAATCAAACTTACTAGGAGTAACACATCAGACCCTATTTACTAGTTTAGATGTAGAAATTAAAAAACTTATTGCAAAGTATGTCCATTATCGAACAGATATTTTTGATCTAGCTTGGCAGTTTATTAATAAGTTAGGAGATAAGGAATACTATTCAATTCATATTAGACGAAATGATTTCCAATATAAAGAGTTATTTATTCCTTGCGAACAGATCTTAGAAAATATAAAAGGTATAATTCCGCAAGGAAGTAAGTTGTATGTAGCAACAGACCATAGAGATAAAGAATTCTTTAAACCATTATTAGAGTACTATCAGGTATTTTTTTACGAAGATATAAAAAAAGAAATAAGTATTTTCACCGAGTTTGATATTAACTGGGTTCCAATTATAGAACAATTTATATGTACTAGGGGTATTAAATTTATAGGTAATAGCCATTCAACACTATCTTCTTACATTTATAGAATGAGAGGATACATGTCAGATATTGAAGATAAAAACTACTACCTTAATACAGAAACATTTGAGCAATATAATCAAGTACCTTTTACAGCTGATACTCAGTATAAAGGAAACTGGTTTAGAGAATATAATGATAGTTGGAGTTTCGGTAACGGGAGTATATTTGTATCAATTGCAAGCTACTGTGATTCTCAGATTATAGACACATTAAAGAGTTTATATTCAGAAGCTATAGACCCTAGTAGAGTATACGTAGGAGTTAATTTGCAGGATACAGAGGAAGCATACGAGAAACTAAAACAACTTAACTTCCCAAATTTAAAGATAATATTTACACCTAAAGAAGAAGCAAAAGGTGTTGTATATGCTAGAAATAGAATAAAAAACGAGCTTGTAGGGAATGAAGATTACTTTTTACAGGTAGATTCACATAGTAGATTTAGAGAGGCTTGGGATGCAATCTTAATACACCAGTATAACAGTATAGAAGAAGGTAAAGTAATTTTAACCACCTACCCTAATCATTTTGATGTTCCAGATTACGAAAAAAAATATTTAGATAAGCCAAACAATACACCTTTGCGTATAAGAAGGTTTTTACAAGAATCAAGTAGTAACGACAATAGACATATAGCTGAAAATTTACCTACCCTAGAGGACTATAAAGTAGTAGAGACTAGATGGGCTGCCGCAGGATTTTTATTTACTAGGAGAGAATGGTTAGAAGAAGTAAAGATACCAAATAATATAAGATTTAACGGAGAAGAAGATTTTCAAACATTTCTTAGCTACTTAAAAGGTTGGAATTTGAGAGTTACATCTTTAGCAACAGTATGGCATAACTATAACTTTAAAACATCTGATACAGATGAACCGTATAGAGAGCATAATAATAAATATTTTATAGATGATACGGCAATAGACTTACTCAATCATTTTCTATTTAACGAAACACACACACGAACATTAGATGATTTAGAAAGTTATTTTAATATAAAATTAAAAAGGTAATATGTTTAATTTAGGTTTTTTTGGATCACATAATGGTAGTTTAGCTATTTCCTTTAAAGGAAAAGTCCTAGAAGTAGTAGAACTTGAACGTTTAATTAACGTAAAGAATGCTGCTTTCTTTTATTGGGGGCATCATGATAATATAGTAGAATTATTAACAGAAATTAAAAACTACTTTAACACAAAATACGGAGTAGAAAAATACGACAACGTAGTATATAACTCAGTAGATAAAGAGATGTGGAAAATATTTCCAGCTAATAACTACCAGTGGTTACCGCATCACGAAGCTCATGCTTATTCCGGACTATATCAATCTAACTACGACAAAGCATTAATTATATCCTTTGACGGAGGAAGTGACGAAGGTTTTTTTAATATTTACCTAGGAGATAAAAAGAGTCAAACACCTATAGAGAAGATTTACGTAGGTAAGAAAGACTATGCAGTGTCGTACATGATGCCTTCTCATTTTATCTCGGATATAAAACAAGAATGGATATACACAGGTAATCTTATCTATGCCGGCAAACTAATGGGATTAGCTGGCTTTGGGAAAGTAGACCAGAATCTTATTCAACCTTTCAGAGATTTTTACTATTCTAATACAACAGATAATATAAGTGAAGCATTAACTCGCTTTATGAAGATATTCAATATAGAATCGGAGCAGACACGATTAGAGGGGGATTCTGCTAAGAACTTAGCTGCTACTAATCAGTATGTGTTTGAACAGTTATTTGAAGAAGAAACAAGAAATATCCTGGAACTTTATAATAATATTCCTCTTATTATTACTGGCGGCTGTGGTTTAAATATATTACTAAATACTAAGTTAGCACGACAAAGAGAAACTTTTGTTACTCCTAATCCAAACGATACAGGTTTAGCAGTAGGGTTAGTTTGTAGCAAAATAAAACCATATGACCCAGTAGACACAACCTATATAGGTCCGGAAGTGTGGGATAGAAACCTACTACCTAAAATATTACATGATAGAAAAGGAAGTAGAATAGAGATAAAAGATGTAGCACAGAAGCTAATAAGCGGTGAAATTATAGGTGTAGTAAGAGGAAGATCTGAACATGGGCCAAGAGCTTTAGGTAATAGAAGTATAATATGCGACCCAACAATTGGAGAAATGAAAGATACTTTAAATGCTAAAGTAAAAGGAAGAGAATACTATAGACCTTTCGCACCAGTAGTTAGATTAGAAGATATTAATAAGTACTTTAACTGGAATAAAGAATCTAGATGGATGTCTTTTTGTCCTGAAGTTAAGGAAGAATATAAGAATGTACTAAAAGCTATTACTCATGTAGACGGAACAGCTCGAGTGCAGACAGTTACTAGAGAACAAAACGAATTTCTATACGACCTACTAACAGAAATGCATAATCAGAAAGGTATCGGAGTAATTTTAAACACATCTTTTAATATAGCAGGAAAACCTATACTAAACACATACGAAGACGCTCTTTGGGTATTAGATAATAAACAAATGGATGCACTTTTATTAGAGGATTATTATATTAAAAAAACATAGTATGAACTACTTAATAGGATCTATTAAACATTGTGATAAACTTAGAATTAACGGCTGGGTACAGAGTGCACTAAAGTACTGTAATTGTAAAATTGTACTCTTAGTACTAGATCAAGAAATACCTAAGAGTTTATTAGAACTAGAAACACTAGGAATAGAATTAATACATTCTCCTACTAAGGATGAAGTAGATACTAATATATGTAAATGGGAGAGGCATTTTAAAGCTAGAGAATTTTTAAAGACTTTAACACAGGAAGACCTAGTACTTTTAACAGATACCGTAGATGTAGTTTTTCAAAAAGATCCTTTTGAATGGTTTTTAAAAAACGCAATAAAAGATATAATACTTACTTCAGAAGGTATTGAACATAAAGATGAACCTTGGAATAGAAAGGCTATAGAAATAGATCATACTGAATTTTGTAAAGAATTAGAAAATAAAGAAGTGGTAAACTCTGGAATTATTTTTGGCAGACCACACCCTATTACAAACATATTATTACATATGTATGTTGCTACAAGAAAGCAAAATTTAGAAAGTGCTGATCAACCTGCTTTAAACGTAGCACTACTCTCTACTTTTCTAACCGATAATATTCAGATAGTTAATAGTGATAACGGATTAGCCGTACATTGCGGAGTAGCTGGACCTAGTAGTGTATTTTATGAGTGGGGTTTCGCAGATAAATATAAGTACGGAGTGCCAATCAAAGAAGGTACTGAGATTGTGAATAAGAACACTAAAGAAACTTTCTGCATAGTACATCAGTATAACAGGGTACAAGAATGGGGAGCATTTTTTACAGGACTTTATAATAATTAAAAATGGGTAGTACAATTTTTATATCTATTGCTAGTTTTATAGATACAGACTTAAGGAATACAATACTAAGCTGTATTAATCAAGCTAAACACCCAGAAAATATTACTTTTGGAATAATATTACAATATAATAACGAAGAGGGGACTAATGAAACATGTATAGATGATTTAATTAATAGGTATAATATTAGAATAAAAAAATACTGGTTTGAAGAATCGAAAGGGGGGTGTTGGGCTAGAAATCAGGTAACTACTCTATACCAAAATGAAGACTATGTACTACAGTTAGATGCTCATATTAGGATGGTAAAAAATTGGGATGTACTGTTAGTTAAAGAATATTTAGAACTAAAAGAAAATAACAATAAGCCACTTCTTTCTTACCTATCACCATCATTTTTTAGAAAGGAAGAGTTAGGATTAGATTATGACTTTAAACATATAGATGATCCATATATCATAAATATACCGACAATAAAGTCTATTACAGGAGACTACTGGCCTATGTTTGGAGGATATGAAGATGAAGCCCATACTAATAGAAAACCTAATAACGTATCTTTATTATACGCGGGGTTTGTATTTACCCAAGGAAGTTGGCTTCTAGAAGTAAAAAACGACCCTGAACATTACTATACAGGAGAAGAATTTGCTTTATCTATACGATCATTCACTCACGGGTATAATATTTATATACCCAGTCAGATAGTGTCTTGGCATTTATCTAGACCTAATCATATACATCATTTCAAAGTATTAGATGGTAATAAAAACCATATTAAGGCAATGGAACAACTTTATAAATTAATATTTGGAGGAGATTTAGGTGAATACGGATTAGGAACTGAAAGAACATTACAACAGTACGAAGAATTTGCAAAAATTAATATAAAAGAAAGAAGAATATGAACATACTGAGTGTGTTTTTAGGACACAATGCATCAATGACTATTTCAAAAGATGGAGAGATATTAGAAGTCTTAGAATTTGAAAGACTTACTAATGTTAAAAATGGTGGTTGTTTAGCTCAAGTAGGAGTTAAAGATCCTAAAACTATTATGACATTAATTAAAGATTACCTAATGGGAAGATTTGGAGTAAAGCATTTTGATTTACTACTTCTTAATCAGATAGATCTTTCATTTTTAAGAAAACAACACTTTACTACAGATACAGAATTATTAAAATTCTTTAATGCAGAAAGATATGAATTAGTTAATCACCAACATGGGCATATGGCCTGCGCTTTTTACCAATCATCATACAGCACTATAAGAGGTTGTAGCTTTGATGGCGGTGGTAATGATGGAAATTTTAATATATTTGACTGTTCTAGAGAAAATGGAGTTAAACAAATAGCACAAATACCTAATCATTCTTTAGGAATGAGATTAGCTGAACTAGGTCAGTATACTAAATCGTTAAGAAGAGAAAGAGACTTTTGGACAGACGGAGGCTTAGTATACCCAGGCAAACTTATGGGATTATCATCTTACGGTAAAGTAGTAGATGAATGGCTCCCAGCATTTGAAGAATTCTATACAGGAGTTTACCACTCTAGTGACCTACATGCTAACTACAAAAGATTGAAAGAAAAATTAGACTTACCTGACGAATACGAAGGAGAACTAGAAGTTAACTTAGTAGCTACATCACAAAGAATGTTTGAAGAAAAATTTGATAAATTAGTAAGACCTTATTTTGAAAATCAGAATTCATTTATTATCACCGGAGGATCAGCTTTAAATATAATTAATAACCAACGTTTATCTAAAGAAAGACAAATATTTGTTCCACCTAATCCAAGTGATTGTGGTTTATCTTTAGGATTTATGTTAGATTATTTAAAACCTAAGACTGCATTTAACGGAACTTATTTAGGACCTGAAGTTTGGGATAAAGTAATGTTAACTGAGTACGTAGAAAAGTATAACGGCAAGAAGTACAGTTTTGATGATATTATTCCGGACCTAATAGCAGGAAAAATTATAGGAGTAGTACGTAAAGGATCAGAACTAGGACCAAGAGCGTTGGGTAACAGGAGTATAATATGTCACGCTGCAATACCGGGTATGAAAGATATCTTAAATGCAAAGGTAAAGAATAGAGAAGCATATAGACCATTTGCTCCTGTATGCCGACTAGAAGACTCTTACCAGTATTTCGATATTAAAAACACAGATAATAAATGGATGTCATTCTGCCCTGATGTAAGACCGGAATATAAAGGTATATTATCATCAGCAACACATATTGACGGAACAGCTCGATTACAGACAGTAACTCAGTCGCAAAATGACTGGTTATACTACTTACTAACTAGATTTAAAGATTTTAACCCTCACCCGGTGTTATTAAATACATCTTTCAACATAGCAGGCAAGCCAATCTTAAACAGTTATCGAGATGCTATATGGATGTTAGAGAATACTCAAATGGATGGATTAATATTAGAAGATTATTATATAAAAAAATAAACATATGAAAACAGCATTAGTATTAGGTGCCGGAGGTTTTATCGGTTCACATTTAGTTACAAGATTAAAATCAGAAGGGTACTGGGTAAGAGGAGTAGATATTAAACACCCAGACTTTTCACATTCGACAGCAGATGACTTTGTTATAGCCGATTTAAGAGACCCGCTAAAGACATCTGTGGTTATGTATGCACCAGACAGTAAACCTTTTGATGAAGTTTACCAATTAGCAGCAGATATGGGAGGAGCAGGTTATATTAATACCGGGGATCATGATGCAGATGTGGTTCATAACTCAATGTTAATAAATCTTAATGTACTAAACGAAGCACAAAAGAAAAACGTTAAAAAGATATTCTATGCATCATCTGCCTGTGTTTATAACGAGCATAACCAGTTAGATCCTGAAAATCCAAACTGTAAAGAAGATTCTGTATACCCTGCACAACCAGATTCGGAATACGGATGGGAAAAACTATTTTCTGAACGATTATATGCAACATATAACCGAAATTACGGAATAGATATAAGAGTTGCTCGTTTCCATAATATATTTGGACCAGAAGGTACTTTTGACGGTGGTAAAGAGAAAGCACCAGCAGCTATATGTCGTAAAGTTGCAAAAACACCGACAAACGGAGAAATAGAAGTATGGGGGGATGGATTACAAACCCGTTCATTCCTTTATATAGATGAAGCAATAGAAGGTGTCCGTCGATTAATGAATTCAGACTTCAAAGAGCCAATTAACATAGGATCAGAAGAAATTATTTCAATGAACGGGTTAGCTAATTTAGTAGCTGGTTTAGCAGATAAGCATATTGAAATTAAAAACATATCAGGACCTCAAGGAGTGAGAGGTAGAACATCTGACAACACTTTGATTAAGGAGAAGTTAGGATGGGCACCAACACAACCATTACATATAGGTTTAACAGAAACTTATAAATGGATAGCAAGTAAAATAGAGTCTTAATTGCTATTTATAAAATATAATTAATTAGTAGAGGTAGATGCCAAGTTATCAGTTTCCCAATACCGGTAGTGGAATAAATGTTGACGATCACTTAAATGATTTTCTTGTTGAAAATGATTTACAGGGTCTGCATTCACATGTCTGGCCAGCTAGACAAGGCTTTTATACAGTCGAAGACGATATGGATCATTTTCGCGGAAAATGGGGCTTTTACTTTAATGCATACGTAACAGGTTCAGATACAAACGGTTCTGCAATATTATTTCCATCAGGCGCTATAAGATTTACTGGACCAGCTTTTACTTCTTCATACGCACAAGAATATCAAGGCGGTATAACAGGATCTAAGAAAGTATTCCTTTATAACCCCTACCCCTCTGCAAGCTTTTCCGCTACAGGTTCAGCTGGATTTGTATTAGTTAGATGGGCTAGTGGTAATCAAGATAATAGACCACTTATTCAAGGGTATTCAAACTCAAATGCAACTTATTCTACTAATAACGATATAACAGTTCCATACAGTAGTAGTATTAATACATTATATGCGGTCTTTGAAAGAGATTGTACATTAGATATAACTGGAGCAGAATGTGATATTAGATTTACTGCATTACAGCTAACACCCGCACCTACTCCTGCACCAACAGCAGCTCCGACTGCCGCTCCGACTGCCGCTCCGGTAACTCCTAGCCCAACAGCAGCTCCGACTGCCGCTCCGGTAACTCCTAGCCCTACTGCTGAACCGACAGCTAGTCCAACAGCAGCTCCTGTAACACCAGCCCCTGTTACTCCAGCACCAGTTACTCCGGAACCGACAGCCGCACCTGTAACTCCTGCTCCCATTACTCCTGCTCCTGTAACACCTTCACCGACTGCAGCTCCTGTAACTCCTGCTCCTGTAACACCAGCACCAGTAACCCCTGAACCTACAGCCGCCCCGGTAACACCAGCACCAGTAACCCCTGAACCTACAGCCGCCCCGGTAACACCAGCACCAGGATATCCAGCACCAGTTACTGCTGAACCGACAGTCGCACCGGTAACACCTGCTCCATCTGCTCCTTCGCCAGTAGGTTCATCGTTTGATTGGGATTGTTTAGGTAGTGTATGTACGTATATGGGACCAGGAGCAGGAACTTATGTATCAGAAGCTGAATGTTTACTGTACTGTGGAGCAACACCAGCACCAGTAACTCCTGCTCCTATAACGCCTAGTCCAACTGCTGCCCCTGTTACTCCAGCACCAGGATATCCAGCACCTGTAACACCAGCTCCTGTTACTCCTGCTCCTGTAACACCTAGTCCAACAGCTAGCCCAGTAAGTTCTCCTACAACACCAGCACCAGGATATCCAGCACCAGTTACTGCTGAACCAACAGCTAGTCCAACAGCTAGTCCAACAGCAGCTCCTGTAACACCAGCTCCAGTCGCACCAGTTTATGCATGGGACTGCGTTGATGGAGTTTGTACATATGTAGGAACAGGAGGAATTTATGTATCGGAAGCTGCTTGTTTACTAACCTGTGAAGCACAGGCACCATCACCTGTAACGCCTAGTCCAACTGCCGCTCCTGTTACCCCTGCACCAGTTACTCCAGCACCGGGATATCCAGCACCAGTTACTCCTAGCCCTACTGCTGAACCGACAGCTAGTCCAACTGCAGCACCAGTAACTCCTGCTCCTACAACTCCTAGCCCAACTTATGCTAATGCATGTAGAGAATATAGAATTGAAAATAATACAGAATCTTCAATCAGCATAAGTTGGTATGATTGTACTAATGTATTACAATCAGATCCAAATCTAGGAAGTGGTAATCAAGTAATTTTCTGTGCTAATTTATCCTATGGCCCAATTGAAGCAGGCGGCGGTAGTTTATATGATTTAGGAGTATGCCCTGCTCCAACTCCTGCTCCAACAACATCTCCAACTCCTGCACCTACTCCGGCTCCAACACCTGCTCCAACTCCTAGCCCAACTGCTGAACCAACAGCTAGTCCAACAGCAGCTCCTATTACCCCTGCTCCGACTACGCCATCACCGTATCCAGCTCCGGTAACCCCGGCACCGGTAACACCTGCTCCTGTTACCCCTGAACCTACAGCCGCTCCGGTAACACCAGCACCTATATCAACACCAGCACCAGCTTCATCGTTAGATTGGGATTGTATGGGAGTTGAATGTACATATATGGGACCAGGAGCAGGTACTTATACGTCTTATGCTGAATGTATGGCATACTGCGGACCAGCCCCAACTCCTGCTATAACACCAGCACCAACTACTCCTAGCCCAACAGCTAGTCCAACTGCAGCACCAGTAACTCCTAGCCCTACTGCTGAACCGACAGCTAGTCCAACAGCAGCACCTGTAACTCCTGCTCCTACAACTCCTAGCCCTTACCCTGCTCCGGTAACCCCAGCACCAGTAACCCCTAGTCCGGTAACACCAGCACCTGTAACTCCTGCTCCGACTCCAGAACCTACAGCCGCACCAGTTACTCCTAGTCCAACAGCTAGTCCAACAGCAGCTCCTGTAACACCTTCACCTACTGCTAGTCCAACAGCCGCTCCTGTAACACCAGCTCCGACTCCAAGTCCAACCGCTGCTCCGGTAACCCCTGCTCCGACTCCAAGTCCTACAGCAGCTCCAGTTACCCCAGCACCAACACCAGCTCCGACTCCAGCACCGGTAACTCCTGCTCCTTATCCTGCTCCTACAATGTCTCCTACAGCTAGTCCTACAGCTAGTCCTACAGCTAGTCCAACTGCTGAACCGACTGCAGCTCCTACAGCTAGTCCAACAGCCGCACCGGTAACTCCTGCTCCAGTTGCACCAGTTTATGCATGGGACTGCTTTAATGGAGTTTGTACATATGTAGGAACAGGAGGACTTTATGTATCGGAAGCTGCTTGTTTACAAACCTGTGAAGCACAGGCACCAGCACCTACAGCAACACCAGCTCCGGTAACTCCTAGTCCAACTGCTCCAGCTCCTACCGCTTCGTCATTTGATTGGAGTTGTGTAGATGGAACTTGTACATATGTAGGGGCAGGACAAGGTGTATTCATATCATACGCTGAATGTCAGCAATTCTGTTTTGGGAATGAAGTACCATAATTAAAATAAAGTTTGACTATTTATTAGAAATCGTTATATTAAATAAACAAAGATGGCAATAACAGTACTAGTACAAGGAACTTCAATAGGAATTGACGCAGGTCCGTTCAATATCTACCATACATCGGTAGATGCAGCTAATATACTAGGGAGTATAAATTACACCCGTACTCAGTTATTAGCTGGATTAACTTTTTCCAACGTACCAGATGGCGTAAATAGTTTCTATATAGTAAGTTCAGGTATATGTGGTAATTCTGGATCAGCTAATTTAGTAGTTCCAACTAACTCACCTACAGCAGCCCCAACAGCATCTCCTACAGCTAGTCCTACAGCCGCTCCTGTAACACCAGCACCAGTTACCCCGGCACCGGTAACACCTAGCCCGGTAACACCAAGTCCTACAGCAGCTCCGGTAACACCAGCACCAGTAACTCCTAGTCCAATAACTCCATCACCAACAGAAGCTCCTGTAACACCAGCTCCGGTAACACCAGCTCCTGTAACGCCTAGCCCTACAGCAGCTCCTGTAACACCTGCTCCGGTAACACCAGCACCAGTTACTCCTGCTCCTGTAACCCCGGCACCAGCAACACCAGTAGGTATGTGTTGGACAGTAACATATAGTTCAGTACCAAACGATTTATATTTAAGATGGAGAAGATCTATTGATGATACAGTAGTTACAGAGTTGATAACTAGTATAGAAACTATAGATAACGGTAACGGTACATATACTGTTGGAGTTTGTGCAGCTATTTCAGGAGCATATAATACACCAGTATTCGTACAAGGTGGAATAGAAATAGGCGGCGGAGCTTACGACTTAACAGCAGGTGGATCATGTACAGGAAATAGCGGATGTTTAATAGGTCAATCAGCACCAGCACCAGTAACACCAGCTCCTACAGCACCTGCTCCTACAACCCCTAGCCCTTACCCTGCTCCTGTAACTCCTAGTCCGACAGAAGCTCCTGTAACACCAGCTCCTGTAACACCAGCTCCATCTAGTGGAGGCGGTGGCGGAGGAGGCGGAGGATCAGCACCAACTCAAGGCCCACCAACATCTGGTGACGGCGGCGGCGGACGTGAAGAAAATTTTCAGTAATACACAATTAGAGGTTTTTTTAAAACTATAAATGGCAAATAGAACACTTAAAGTACAGATAGTAACTGCAGGGTCCACAATAGGACCTTTCAGTATTTATCATACCTCAGTATCTAGCCCTAACTTAGTAGTAACAGGAGTTACAAGACAACAATTAGTAGATGGATATTATGTAGAAGTAGATACACTATATAATGTATTATACATAAAGAGTACAGGTAAATGTAGTACTGAAGATACTTTCACTTACTCAATAGTACCGACTCCGGCTCCTACAGCAGCACCAACAGCAGCACCAACAGCAGCACCAACAGCAGCACCAACTGCCGCTCCAGTTACCCCGGCACCAACTGCCGCTCCAACTGCCGCTCCTGTATCCCCACCATCTACATCTCCTACACCAGCACCAGTTACCCCGGCTCCGACTACCCCTAGTCCAACAGCCGCTCCGACTGCAGCACCTGTAACTCCTAGTCCAACTGCTAGCCCTACAGCCGCACCGGTAACTCCTGCTCCGACTCCAAGTCCAACAGCAGCACCAGTTACTCCTTCACCAGTTACACCTTCACCGGTATACCCAGCTCCTTCTGTACAGTATAACGCTAAATTACACGTAATACAAGGTGGTTACCAAGGAGGCCTTATTTACTATACTAGCGGACAAGGATTGTTTTTAAGCCAATCTATAAATGCTTATCAAAACATACAAATTTGTGCGGTAGAAGGAAGTATTTCCCAATCCTACGGTACAGTTACATGGTACAGTTATGGAGTAACTTGCTATAATTAAAGCCAATTCCCCGATATTTATATTAGAATAAAAGTTTCGTAAGAATCGTTGTGTAGTCTAACTAACTCAAGATACACTTATGAAGCTTATATTAGCAGTTTTCTTACTTGTTCTAAGTAATAACCTGTATTCACAAAATACAGTAAAAATAGAATCAGTAGAAAATAAAATTGAGGTAGGACCTCATGCAGGAAGTAGAGATCTTTCTTTTGGTATAAAGAATATACTAGAAGAAATGATACAAGATAAAGGTTATGATTTAACACCATCTGCTACTAAGAGTATACAGGTAGAACTGTTATACTTTGACGTAAAGAAAGTTAGTATGCAGATAGCTGTCTATGGTAAGACTTCTGATATAACAGAGATTATAGCAAGAGGTACGTTATTCGAAAACGGGAAGAAAAAGAAAAGCGTTATTATAAAAGAACAGGCGAAGACATTAACTACGACTGTTGTTATTCTTGACAAAGGAGGAAAGATATCTGATTCAGACATCTCTGCTGCTTTGAAGAAAACTTGTGAAGGAATAATAAATCAACTTTTATAATGAAGAAACTTTTAGTAATTTTATCTTTATTTACAACATTGACTGCTGTAGGTCAAACACCTATTAAATTTAAACTACCTGCTACTAAGATAACTACGGCTATCGACGGTACAACTATTGGTAGAGGAGATCAATTTGACGTAATAGTACAAGCTAACGGAAATGGTAACACAACTACCCGTCAGTTAATGTTTGACTTTCAATACGACTATGTTAACTTTGATATCATATCAGTAAACCATACAGGAACAGGAGGTAACGGAGGAATTCTACCAGGTGGATCTACTATACAAATTTCACACCAAGCATACCCTGGTTATACTGCTGTAAATACTAATGCAACTGCTGCAGCTTCTACAAACGGTAATACAGTATTTGGTCAAATAAACTACTCATACAATGCAACTTCATCAAATGCAATTTTAAGATCTACTTTAACATGGGCATCTGCTAGCGGAATGCCATATACTAGTTACGATAGGTTAATTATAGTAAGATTCAAATTAAAAGAAACTTCAACTGCAACAATATTTAATCCAATTAAATTAAACTTTATAGCTGGCTGGAATGCTCAAGGCGTGTATGATGCTACTTTCCAAGAAGCACCTTTATCTATTGAACCAGTACTTGATCAAAATATAGGAAAATTTGTAACAGCAAAGGTAGATGTTAATTCTAACTTACTTAATGTTACAAGCTTAAAAGTATCATTTAAAAATACTACAACAAATACAGGTCAGTTATTCAATGTTCTTTCAGACGGTAAAGTAGATATCAACCAGACTCAACTTGCAGCAAATACCACTTATGAGGTATATGTAATGCAAGAGATGGATAAGTTATATGCTACATACAATAATGCAATAACAATCTCTGACTTTACAACTGCTCAAAACCAATTTCAAACAATGGGATTAGACGGTTCTGCAGGTACTATACTACAGAGTGGTCAATCATACTACGCAGCAGATATTAACCGCAATAAGACAATAGATGCTGGTGATTTACCAAGATTACTTGCACAGGTAGCAGGTTTAGATACTCTTGTAATGCTACCAGCACAATATACAGTAGGAACTAACGGATGGATGTCTTTACCAACCTGGAATACAGTATCTGCAAATACAAGAGGAGGAGAAGTTGAATGGGCATACGTATCAATAGGTACCAACAATACTACTTTATATGTAGATATGAGAGAATATCCTACAGGTATAACACCTAGTATGGTTAAAGGTTTCCAACTATTCGATTTATATTCAGGACCTGTTGAATTCTTAAGTAACGATAACACATGGGCTCAATATAAAATTCCTTCTACTCTTAGTAAGTTAGGAGATAATTCTTCTACATTCTTACCATTTATTAGATCTTCAAGTTCTACTGAATATAGTTTTAAAGCAGAATTTACATTTGATCCTTCTGTTGATGCAAGCTGGGCTGCTATTACACCTACAAACTGGAATACAATAACAATACCTAAGTTTAAGTTTACAACTGGAGCAGCTAATTCAAACCAAATATTAGATTTAAGTTACCTAGTATGGGGGGATGTTAATCGCTCTCACTCATCACAAGTAACTAAAGTAACAGGAAATACCACAACATTACAGACAAACGCAGTAACTAGTTTAATAACTAACTCAGCATTTAGAACAATGGCTTCAAATGCTACTAATTTTATAAACACAAGTGTAGATGTAACTTCTATAGATGTTAATTTAACTAATATAACAGTTACTTCTAATACATTAGAGATACCAGTAAATATAGACACTAAAGGAGCTAGTATTAGTGGTATTCAATTACAATTTGAATACGACCCAGCTAAGATAAAATTTGACGAAATAAAAACAGAATTACCAGACGGTTGGTATATTTTTGCTAACTCAAAAAGCGGTAAAGTAAAATTTGGAGCTATAGATAACCAGAAAAAGAATCCATATAACGGAAACGCAGTCCCATTCAAATTAAAGTTTTCTACAATAGGGGACGGAGTGAATATTTTAACCTCTGTTAAAGTATCGCCTACAATGGACGCAAGTGCTGTTAACGGAACGCAATTAGGAATTAACTTAAATACAACTCAAATTAAATTAACCGGCTATAATAACTTTTAATTATGAAAAAAATAAATAAAATACTTGGATTAGGTTTTATAGTAACTTTAATAGTAGTAGGCTGTTCTAAGATGGATTTACCTGAACCAACAGTAATTGATTTAGGAGTGAAGTCTGTATCAACATCAATAAAGTCAATTATACAGGAAGAAAAAACAGTGAAGGTATTACTAGAAACAACACCTGGTGCTAAATACTCAATACAAATTATACCTTTTGGTAAAGAAGTACCTGTTAAAAAAGAAGGCTTCACTGCAACAGATGAAACAACATATAAGACTTACGATTTATCAGGACTACCTAAAAACTATTATGATTTTATTATCATAGATGTAAACGGTAAAGAAGCAAAATATCCATTAACAATTAAATAATTTATAAAATGTCAGAAGAAGTAGAACAACATAACGACGGTACAATGTCTGGATTAAAAAAGACAATTATCGGAGTAGCAACGACCGCAATCATGGGTCTTGGTACTTGGGGAGTGACTCAAATTACAGGAGGTGGTGATGAACCAGCCCCGGTACAACAAGCAGCTCCAGTAATTAACATCACCAACTCTAACCAACAGTCTCAAGCAGCTAGTGGCGGAACAACTAAAATTATCGAAAGAGAAAGAGTTGTAGAAAAACCAGCAGCAGTAGCAAAACCTAAGAAGAAAGAAGGTGATGAGTTTAAAGAAGCAGAACCAAAATGGTAATAAGTTAACAATTAAAAAAAAATGTATATGAAAAAGATGTTTACAAAATTAAAGGACTTTGCAGCACATGCTGCTATAGTATTTATAATGGGGTGGATGTGCTTTGCACTAAGCTTACAGATTTACTTTCTAGCTGGAATGGCATTAGGCCAAGAAGAGAAGTTACAAGTAGTATCAGATGAGTTAATGGTACGAATTGACGGCTACTACACACATGACCCCCGCAGTTGGTGGTATGATGGACCAAAAAAGTAAAAATGTATGAAAAAATTAAGTATATTATTAGGCTGCTTTTTGTTAAGCGGTGTTGCGGCTGTTGCTCAAACGGTAGGAAAAACTCAAACTGAGCAATACAAGGCATCATTCGAAACTGCAATCGATATTAGTCGATTCTTAGATTACGAAGGCCCTCAAATACCTATTCAGATTCTAAAAGCAGGTATTAGTGATGAAGTCTACGAAATGTATCCTGAATTGAAGGAGAAAAGAGTAGGACTTGGTGTAGCTAATATTACAATGGAGTATTTAGAGAATCTTAACCGATTTAAGTTTACAGAAGACAAAACTGAGATTAAAAACCGTATGGTAAAGCAATTTCAAGCTAGTCAATCTGGAATATCTGAAAATAAGCTAGACGGTAGAGGTAAAATTAACCTGGCTAAGTACTTTGTGACTATAGAAGTATACGACTACTCAATTTCAGAAGATGAAACTGTAAACTTAAAAGACGGTATAAAGAATATGGTAGTAACCCGTTTAGGTCTACAAGTTAGATTTACAGATGCTGAAACCGGAGTAGTATTTAGTGCTTCCGGATTAGGAGAAGCTACAACAACAAGAGAATTAACATTACTCTCCGATGCAGCAGTAGATGAAGTTAAATTTAACCAATCTACAATTTCTATATCAACTAAGAAAGCTTTAGATATAGCCTGTGCCCGTATTTTAGATAGAATGATTAAAAAAGGAATATTTACTAAATAATGAAAAAACTATTAACTATATTACTGTTAATACCGGTTTTTGTATACTCCCAGGATGCTAAAAATAGAGAGATGCAGATGCAGGTTAATAACCTACAACCGCCCCCACCGCCTCCTGGTCAAAAAGGATCAGTAGTAAAACCAAATGCCTTCTTAACATCTTCTGACTTAGTATTTTTACAAAAACCTACATATGTCGGTGGATGGCTACAAGGAGTTTCTATTGGAGCTGGTAAACAGTCTCTAAATGGTGTATTCTCCTACGGGGGTAATGGATTTATAACCACAGACGGTTCTCAATACGGTATATCTGGTTTTGTAGGAAAAGGTACTAATAACTTATTCCTTTCCTATACTCAAGTAGGTACCAATAGAACAACTACACTAACTTATATAAAATTATACAAAGGAAAGTGGAATAAAGGATTCGGTATAAATACATCAAATACTTTCAGTCAAATAACTGATTCCCTACCCCCAATGTGGACAGGAGCACCTTCTATAATGGTATTTTTAAATAGACCTTATACTACCGGTAAGTTTAGTATCACTCCAGATGTACTACTAAGCTATTCACACATGTACTGGGATATAGGATTAGGAAATCAAAAAATAGACCCAACATTTAATGCACTAGTAGGAGCATCTGTTGGTTATAATATTAGTAAAAAATTTATACTACAGGTTTCCTATAGAGGCAACATAAACACTAACCCTAAATTTGGATTAATGAATAATATAGCAATAGGTAATAAATTTAATTTTTAATAAAAATAAACTAAAAAAATTATGCCAAATAAAAACGGAGACGGAATAGTATTTTATTGTTCAGATTGTGATAAAAATAAGGTAAGAATGTATAGTTCTGGTGGTTACGGCAGAGCTTCAATATGTGATACGTGGGGACTTACCGATAAAGCAATAAAGTACATTCACGACCATCGTGAAATAAATCATAAATCTGGAGATGTTAATGGAGATATTGATTGGAAAAAGGTAAGAGAAAAATGTGGTTGTGATGTTTGTAAACAATACTTAAATGATTAATAAGTGAAAAAATTATTATTAATCATATCGTTAGTTTTAATTGGATTTGTATCAAACGCACAAATACAAAAACCTGATACATTACAGCTATCACCAAAAGAATTATTTGGTGAAAGTGATGATTGGAATGATGTAGGTATACTGCAGTCTTATGTTAATTTCTCAAAGGATGTTCTATCATCATCAAATATATCAGTTGGTATAATTGGAAAGCAAATATCTACGACTCTTAACTTAGGGTACCATAAATCATCCTTAAATGGAAAATGGGATCATACATTTGCAACATCAATAAACCCTATATGGAACTACTACGGTGCCGGTTACGGTATTAGTAGAAATACAGAAAAACGAACTACTACAATACAATCATTTTATTCAACCGATTTCGATTTCCAAAAAGATATTACACTATCATTTATAGATGTATTCAGAACTAAAAAGTTTGGAACATTTGGTTATAGTGTAATTGCATCAAAATCATTTTGGGGAACATACGAAGGCGAGTGGGAAGGAAAATATACGGTAGATGAAAATGGTAATTTTAAAGATTTAATATATCCAATGTTACCGGCATCAAGTGAAATAAGTTATAGAGGTATGATAATGTACACATATACATTTAAAACAAAGAGAGTAAACATCTCACCACAAATATTCGCAATGAGTGATATCTACAAAGTATTCAAAGATGGCACTGAATCGGATTTAGCGTATGTAGATGATTTCAATTTGGACTTATATTATGGAACATCTATTGATTGGAAAATAACTAAAAGATTTGTATTGAATACTAACATCAGATACAATACAACTTGGGATAAATTATCAGAATCGGTTGGCTATAAAAAAGATAACCCTATAATGGTTATGATCGGTACAAATTTTAAATTTTAATAATAAGAAATAAGAAAAGTTACAAATAATACATAGTTCCACTAAGATAGGTTATAGGGTACGTTAACATAAACTAACCCTGTTAAATGAGAAAATGGATAGTAGGACTAATATTATTAGTAACCTTATGTACAACTTTACAGTTGAAGGCACAGTCTATTGTGCAAACCTATTTGGATCCATGTGACTCCAAGGTATATATTGTTAATATACCACTTAACTCTACCGGAGTAACAGTAATTATAAGAGGACAATCAAAGATCTTTAGCTACGCTCAGTTCCAAAGCGGGGAAGTAAACCTATGGGTAGCATCAATCTTTGCAACACCATGTCCACTCCCGCCAGCAGTAGCTCAAACTATACAAAGCACAGTAACACAAGCAGCTGCAACAGCCTCTAATGCCGCCGCATCTGCATCTAATGCCGCCGCCGCCGCAGCAAACGTACCACCACCACCAGCTTCAACACCACCACCTGCAAGCGGTGGGTCTACATCAAGTAGTAGTTCATCTAGTAGCTCAACATCTGAAACTAAAACAGAAACTAAGACTGAGACTAAATCTGAAAATAAGACTGAAGAGAAAAAAACTGAATCTAAGAGCGAAGAAAAGAAAGAAGAATCAAAATCTGAAGAAAAGAAAGAGGAAAGCAAAGAAGAAAGTAAGGAAGAGAAAAAAGAGGAAGAGAAGAAAGAAGAGAAAAAAGAGGAAAAAAAGAAAGAAGAGAAGAAACGCCCAATAAATCCTCCCTTAGTTAGTGCTAACATTGCATCTGGATTAACACCAGACGGTACAGTTACTAATATGATGACAGTAGGAGTATCTAAGAGCAGTTTAACAGGTTCTGAATCTTACGGAGCTACCTTTATGTTATGGGATAACTTACAGCAATTTAACTTATCTCTTAACTACTCTAAGATCTTTTTAGACCAGGATTACAAACCCATAATGATTCTTTCTAGCAGTGTATCAGCAGCTAGTATGTTCGGTATATTTAGCCCTAACGTAACAAATAGTATTGTACTATTAGGACCGAAAGGTATAGTAGGGGGTTACGCTCTTACTTTTGCAGGTACTTTTGCAGAAGGTAATACAAGTTTAGCACAAATTGCAACAGCTTTTGTTACAAAACCTTTTGTTACTAAGAGAGTTACTATTTCACCGATGTTTGCTTGGTCAAATTTAGGGTCTTTGTATATGGTTGAGTCAAAAACAGTAATGGGAGTAGAAACTTATAACTACATTATAGGAAGTAACTTTGATTTTAACCTTTCTAGAAGATTTAAAGTAAACCTAGGAGTACTTGGAATAGGGGATACTGGGTTTAATCAAAACCCATCGTATAACTTCACAATAGGAAGTAGGTTTGCATTATAAAGTTGTTTTTCTAAGTAGTTATTCGTATATTTATAGTAAATAAGATAATATGGCATACGGAGATAAAGTAATAGACCATTTTAACAACCCTAGAAATGTAGGTACGTTAGATAAGGCTAAAAGAAATGTAGGTACAGGTTTAGTAGGTGCACCAGAATGTGGCGATGTAATGAGATTACAAATAGAAGTTAATGATAACATTATAACTGATGCAAAATTCAAAACTTTTGGATGTGGTTCGGCAATAGCAGCATCATCCCTAGCAACTGAATGGTTGAAAGGAATGTCAATCGATGATGCTATTAAAATGGATAATATGGAATTGGTAGAAGAACTATCATTACCGCCTGTTAAAATACACTGCTCGGTACTAGCTGAAGACGCTATTAAAGAAGCAATAAAGGATTATAGACAAAAGCAAGGACTAGAACAGCTAGTCTTCGAAGAAACTAATTCCTAATGATAACAGTTACAGATTCAGCAGCAAAACAATTAAGTTCGCTTATTGAAGAAAGTGGTTTTACAACCCCCTATGTTAGAGTAGCAGTTAAAGGCGGAGGATGTAGTGGGCTATCGTACGATCTTTCATTTGATACTGAGCAAAAACCAACCGATACATTAGCTGAAGATAAAGGGGTAAAGATACTTGTAGATATGAAGTCACTACTATATCTTTACGGGACTGAATTAGAGTTTAGTGGAGGATTAAATGGTAAAGGATTCCAATTCGGGAACCCTAATGCTTCAAGAACTTGCGGCTGCGGGGAAAGTTTTTCCCTATAAGTTGTATATTAATTAAAAATTTCGTATATTAAATAATATGATACAAGTAATTAGATTTCACGCAGAATGGTGCGGTCCATGTAGAGCATATGCACCAACTTGGAACAAAGTAGTAAATGAGAACGTAGAAGCAGAAGTAGAGTTTCTAGAAGTAAATGTAGATAAGGATCTTTCCGGAAAAGCAGCAGAATACAAGATTATGTCCCTACCGACAACGGTTATAGTTAAAGAGGGAAAAATAGTTGCGAAAAAGATAGGGGGTTTGTCGGAGAATGAGCTAAAAGTTCTTATCTTTAATTAAATAAAATAATCAGTTATGTTAAGAAATCCAAACACGATTCCAAAAGAAGATATTATTATTGAAGACCAAGCAATGGAACCTTTCTTTATTAGTAAGGCAAAATCAGGCGCTGGTGGATTTACTGTCTTTGAAAGAGTAGTTAAAGGAGAAAACAATACACATTACATTAGAACTGTTTGTTATCCTTCTACCTTTAATGGCGCATTACGTACAGTAGCTAAAGAGTTGTTAAATTCTGGTGAAAAAATTAAATACACATCTGTAAAAGAATATATGCAGAAGTGGGATGCAATTACTACTAGAATGGAACATATCGTAGCTATCGACTAAGGATTTGCCTATATCCTATTAATACCTGGCATATTTTAAATTATAAATTATTATGGCGAAGAATGCTGTATTGTCTTTATCCGGAGGGATGGACTCCTCTACCCTGTTGTTACATTTACTAGCAAACGGGTATAATGTTACAGCTTTAGGTTTTGATTACGGTCAAAAGCATAAAGTAGAATTAGAAAGAGCTGCATCGTTAGTAGAATACTTAAACTCAAATCCGGATCGAGAATATTTCTTAGATCCAGATACATTAGTTAAAGTATATTCAAAAGTAAACTATCAAACGATTAAACTAGATGGTTTATCTCAATTATTAAACTCAGCCTTAGTAGTAGGTGGAGCAGATGTACCAGAAGGTCATTACGAACAAGATAATATGAAAGATACAGTTGTACCTAATCGTAATAAGATCTTTAGTTCATTAGTTCAAGCAGTAGCTTTATCAGTAGCTAACGAGACAAAAGAAGATACATTTATCTCCTTAGGTATTCATGCTGGAGATCATGCAATCTACCCTGACTGCCGTCAAGAGTTTAGAGATGCGGATATGGAAGCATTTAAGATAGGTAATTGGGATGCAGAACGTGTTAAGTTTTATACTCCCTATTTAGATACAGACAAATTTGGTATTTTAGAAGATGGACTTAAAGCATGTGAAACACTTAATATTGACTTCGATGAGGTGTACAAGAGAACTAACACTTCATATAAGCCTTACCCTTCTGGTAATAGTGACTATAAGTCTGCTAGCTCTGTGGAGCGTATTGAAGCTTTCATTAAGCTGGGCCGTAAAGACCCTGTTCAATACGAAGACGAAACAGGACCGGTAGAGTGGGAAGTAGCTAAGTCTCATGTAGAAAAAGTATTAGCAGAATATATCAAGTAAACTATTTATATTTCAATTTAAACAAAACAAAACAATTATGAAAAAAGTAATCTTAGCAGCAGCTTTAGTAATTACATTAGCATCTTGCGGAAACGGTAAGACTGAAGCAACAGCAACAGACTCAACAGCAGTATCATTAGATACAACTGCAGTAACAGCAACAGATACTACAGTATCAGAAATTCCTTCTAATCAATTAGAAGCACCAAAAGCTGAAGCTGACGTAAAGTAAAAAAACTTAGGTTGATTGGAATAACGTACTCTTAACTGTAGAAAGGGCCGTACGTGTTCGGTTAGAAATGCCAATCGTAAAAGTAGATGTCCACGCACCCATCTTCTACTTTCCTTACCTTTTAGGTTGACTGGGGAAGGGTTATGTCGATAGTTCGAGAGTGAATGCTGACTGACATAATCGGAGTTTAGAGGTATTCACCATAGTAACGCCAGTCATAAAAGTAGATGTCCACTGAACCATCTTCTGCTTTCCTAAATTGCTTCCTTAGCTCAGCTGGTAGAGCAGCTGATTTGTAATCAGCAGGTCGTAAGTTCGATTCTTACAGGAAGCTCAAAATGGGGGTGCCTGGTTTTGACAGGTACGATGAGTTGGTAAATTGCAAGCCGGGTTAGATGGAAATCCGTAAATACCTATCGAATAGTAAACGACGTAGAATTATCTACAATGACCTTCGAAGACGCTATGTCTTTCGTTGGTGCTGATTACGCTATAGCAGCCTAGTCAAAACAATAGAGCCGGACTACATACGCTCAGTAACAGAAGTAGCTATAAAGGGGTCTTAGGGTGGAGCCCTTATAAAGTAATTCCACAACCAGGTAATTTGGAAGTATGGTTCCCACATATACTAAACTTCATATTTTGTTTATTAAGAAAAATAAACTAAGCTTGTGAATGATGTTTATTAAATCCGTATTTGGACGAGGGTTCGACTCCCTCCACCTCCACAAATTGCGGGATAGAGCAGCGGTAGCTCACTAGGCTCATAACCTAGGG
>Ga0209444_10000036_pt1 | contig 68747 bp, 61 predicted proteins | sample LauGreFaBDMM15DN_2_FD_188215 | JGI IMG/M metagenome (GOLD analysis project Ga0209444, IMG submission 188215) | Freshwater lake microbial communities from Lake Michigan, USA - Fa13.BD.MM15.DN (SPAdes) (version 2) | ecosystem: Environmental > Aquatic > Freshwater > Lake | place: Lake Michigan... | reverse complement strand
CGAAGGTAGATGCGCCGAAGGTAGATGCGCCGAAGGAAGATGCGCCGAAGGAAGATGCGCCGAAGGAAGATGCGCCGAAGGAAGATGCGCCGAAGGAAGATACGCCGAAGGTAGATGCGCCGAAGGTAGATGCGCCGAAGGTAGATGCGCCGAAGGTAGATGCGCCGAAGGTAGATGCGCCGAAGGAAGATGCGCCGAAGGAAGATGCGCCGAAGGAAGATACGCCCAAGGAAGATGCGCCGAAGGAGACCAAGGACGACAAGAAGAAAGACAACTAACCACAGCCGCTGTGAAAGTTCTGATCACTGCAGGGCCCACTCGTGAGCCCATCGACCCAGTGCGTTTTCTGACCAATCGCTCATCGGGGCGCATGGGCTACGCCTTAGCCGAGGCTTTTGCGCGCCGTGAAGAACAAGTGCTGTTGATTTCCGGCCCCACGCAGCTCGATATCCCGGATCACGTCGATTTCATTCACGTCGAAACAGCGCAGGAAATGTATGATGCCGTCGCCCACTACCTGCCAAAGATGGATGCTGCGATTTTTTGTGCCGCCGTCGCCGACTACACGCCTGTCACCGTAGCGCCGCAAAAAATCAAAAAGTCTGCCGTCACACTCACCCTTGAGTTGAAAAAAACACCCGATATTTTGGGCTCAGCCCGACAAGTTATTGGCTTTCAAGGATATCTGGTGGGCTTTGCCGCGGAAACAGAAGATTTAGAGCAAAATGCGCGGACGAAACTGGAGCGTAAAGGCTGTGACATGATCATCGCCAACAACGTTTCCCAGGCAGGTATCGGATTTGACTCGGCAGAAAACGAAGTATTGATCGTAGAAGCAGAAGAAAACACCGCCTTGCCGCGCGATACCAAAGAACACCTCGCTCAGCACCTAGCCGACATCATCAGCGAGCGCTGGCTGCGCAAGCACGGCACAATGAGCTAGCCTATCAAGTCCCTTCAAGCGCTATACGCAGCACGAATCATTTCGGCCCAGTTTTTTGCTCGTTGCCCAAAACTTAGATCGTCGTTGGCATAAAGCAAGCCTCGGGACACATTGATCACATCTCCCGCGCTGCGACCCGCTGCTGCGAGCGCTGCAAGATCACCACCTTGCGCACCCAAGCCAGGGACTAACAAAGGAGCATCGGGAATTTTCGGTAAGACCGCTGCGGAATTCGTCAATCCGACCACGTAGCCAACATCGGTGGCCATGTTAGCTGCGCGCGAACGCTCACCGAGGGCGGTGACGAGCTCAAAAACTGATCGGCCATCGGCCAAAATTTGTTGCTGAAAATCTTGCGAGCCCGCATTCGAGGTGACCGCCAGCAAGTATATGCCTTTGCCTTGCCAAGAGAGAAATGGCTCGATCGAATCATAGCCAAGAAACGGATTCAGTGTGACCGCATCGACTTTCCAGTGCTCGAAATAACTATGCGCATAGTATTTCTGCGTCTCACCGATATCGCTGCGCTTGGCATCAAGAATGATCGGCACTTCACGAGGCATCCACGGCAGTAAGCGGTTAAGAATTTCAATGCCCTGCAATCCCATAGCTTCGAAATAGGCCATATTCGGTTTGAATGCCGCAGCATGTTCCCAGGTTTGCTCGACGACCGACTTAAGAAATCCCTCGACGGCAGCGATGTTGCCATCTTCGGGGCGAGGGTCCAGGCCAACACAAAGTCGAGAATCAGTTTTCGCAATTCGGGCAGCTAATCGTTCGGCGTATCGCATGCCCCAATGATCAAACGAAATCCTCGCCAATGGCAAGCATTAGTCTCATTCCTCAGGAGAAATCGATCACTTCTTGCCTTTTTTGGAAAAAATCAAGAGCAATAGAAAAGCACCCAAAGTCGCCGTGATGATCGAGCCCCAAGATGGCAGTAATCCATTGTCAGACGTGGCGGGTAGGAACGACAAAAATTTTGCAATGAAGCCACCGACAATCGAGCCGCCAATGCCTAACACAACGGTAAAAAGGCAACCACTTTTTTGTTTGCCCGGTGTGATCCATTTTGCCAATGCGCCTGCAAGCAAACCCAAGATGATGAAACCGATTATATCGCTCATAAAATACATTATCACTCTCACGCTGCTTAGCAATCGCAATCGCACGAATACACGAGGAGTCCCAGAATACGAAACCATTACCCCAGTGCTAAAAATTTTGACCTTTTCGCCGATTCATGCACACTGAATTCATGCACGATAGACGCATTGATGACTTGGCCCGCCAATTGGTTCGCTACTCCACTTCGCTCAAAAAAGGCGAGAAAGTTTTGCTAGATCTTTACGATGTCCCCGAGAGCATTGGCATTGCCTTGATCCGTGAAGCGCGGGCTGCTGGAGCAATTCCGGTGCTACGCTTGCAATCGAGTCGCCTGAGCCGCGAGATGATGCGCGGTGCTACTGAGCTACAATACGAATTAATTTCGAAGCATTTGCTACAGGAAATGAAAGATATGGACGCTTACATAGCGATCCGCGGTTCGAATAACATTGCGGAAGCCAGCGATGTGCCAAGCCAGCGGATGAAGCTCGTGATGGGTAAAATGCGCCCAGTGCTAGATCATCGAGTCAAGAAAACCAAGTGGTGTGTTTTGCGCTGGCCTACGGCATCGATGGCACAACAAGCAGGCATGAGCACAGAGGCTTTTGAGGATTTTTATTTCAAATGCTGCCTGCTCAACTACAAAGCGCTGATCCCAGCGATGAATGCGTTAAAAAAACTCATGGATGCCACCAGCGATGTCCATATCAAAGGTCCTGGCACGGATCTCCGTTTCTCGATCAAAGGTATCCCCGCCGTCATCAGTGGTGGAAATTACAATGTCCCCGATGGCGAAGTTTTCACCTCTCCTGTGAAGGATTCCGTAGAAGGCGTGATCAGCTACAATGCGCCGACAATCTATCAAGGCATTCCTTTTGATGCGATCAAACTGACCTTCGAGAAAGGAAAAATCGTCAAGGCTGAGTCACCAGGAAAAACCAAAGAGCTCAATAACATTCTCGACGCCGATGCGGGCGCGCGTTACATCGGGGAATTCGCTCTGGGCTTTCACCCACATATTCGCCATGCGATGCGTGATATTCTGTTTGACGAGAAAATCTGCGGTTCTTTCCATTTCACTCCGGGCCAAGCCTATGAGGAGGCCGACAATGGAAATCGCTCGCAAGTCCACTGGGATATGGTCAGCATCCAGCGCAAGGACACGGGAGGTGGCGAGATTTACTTCGATGGCAAATTGATTCGCAAGGACGGCGTATTTTTACCGAAAGCTCTTTACAAGTTGAACGGATGAATATGGCGAAAATCATTGCCGTTTGGTGGTTGATTCTAGCAGCGCTACTTGCGGCACAGGAGTATCGGCCTATTCGCGAGTATGTGCCCGCAATCACGCGCGAATTCCGTGGAGCGTGGGCGGCGGTGATTTACAATATCGACTGGCCTAGTAAAAGCACGTTATCCGCAGCAGCGCAGAAGGCTGAAATGGTTGGTATCTTGAATCGAATGGTCGAGTTACGCATGAACGCACTGATTTTTCAGGTGCGGCCCCAATGCGACGCCGTCTATGAGTCAAGCAGCGAACCCTGGTCATCGTGGCTCACAGGCACGATGGGGAAATCTCCTGGCTATGACCCCCTATCCTTCACGATCGCTGAGGCGCACCGTCGTGGCATCGAAGTGCACGCGTGGTTCAATCCATTTCGTGCTCTTGCCAATGCTGCAACTCCAGTGTCAGCAAATCACATTACCCGCAGCGCACCGTCTCTGACAAAAAAATATGCCACTATGCAGTGGTGCGATCCTGCCATACCTGAAACACGAACACGTGCTCTTTCGGCAATGCTCGACGTCGCCCGCCGCTACGATGTGGATGGTATTCACATTGATGATTATTTTTACCCTTATCCGATTGGTGGTGCTCGCTTTGCCGATGGCAAGACCAATGCCGAACGCCGTGCACTGGTCGATCAGTTTGTACAGCAAATGTATACGCAACTCAAACAGGTCAAACCATGGTTGCGCATCGGCATCAGCCCCTTCGGTATTTGGAAACCTGGCATTCCCGAGGGAACCACGGCGCAATTGAATGCCTACGAGGATCTCGCCTGTGATGGGCGCAAGTGGCTTGCCAATGGTTGGTGCGACTACATGGCTCCGCAACTTTATTGGCGAATTGAAGGACCTCAGAGTTATCCACTGTTGCTGAAATGGTGGCGTGCTCAGGGCTCACGACCCGTATGGCCAGGCATTGCCACATCACGCTTGTCGAGCAGTGAAGACCCTACACGCAAGGCCGAAGAAATTTACAATCAAATCCTGCTCAGCCGTAGCATCTCCGGATCACAGCATGCGGGACATTTGCACTGGAGCGTAAAAGCGCTGATGGAAAATCGCGACAACGTCAACGCATTGTTAAAGAAAGCCTATAGCACAGGAGCACTCGTTCCTCCACTCGCAGGTGCGCCAAGCATCGCCCCCGCCATGCCAGAAGCAACAGCACGCGCGGAAGGCAAGGAGACAAAAATCTCTTGGCGACATCGAGATGTTAGCATCAAGAAAACGATCTTACAGGCGCGTTATCAAGGAAAATGGTTCACCTATCAAATTCTCGGCTCGCAAGAACAACCGGTGAGCATTCCCTTGGCAGAAGCAGTGGCTATCAGTAGTGCAGATCGATTCGGCACGACTAGTGCACCGCGGATACTCGCCCGCTGATCAGGACTCAATACTCGCCTTCACGCATAGCAATTTTCTTCTGCGTAATGATGCCAAGAACTGCTTGGAGATCGATGGCGGCGGCTTCGAGCAATCAAACGGATTATTGGTTGGTATATCACGCACAATGATGTGCAGCGAAGCCTACGGGAATCGATGTTTCATTTCGTCTCGCGAGCAGAAATGCACACTACTGCGTCTACCAGGCCCTGAGAAATCCGCGGGTCGGCACACAAGATGACGAGACCCAATGCAACGTGAGCTTACACAAGGGGGCATTCGGTCGAGTTTTCTTCGAGAGTAGTATTGCAATACGGACAAGGCATGAACGGAACTTAGAAAAGGAATGTTTTGACTGCTAGACGAAAAATGCGCAAATTCCGCGCATGCCAAATTTTGAAGGTAAAGTCGCAGTGGTCACCGGTGGTGGTCGGGGCATTGGTCAGTCTATCGCCAAAGCATTTGTCGAAAACGGAGCCAAGGTGGCGGTAGTCAGTCGCAGTCTCTCCAGTTGCGGTGCCGTAGCGGATCAGCTCAATGCCAGCCATCCGGGGGCAGCCAAAGCCTATGCCGTCGATGTCGCAGATCACGAAGCAGTGCAAGAACTGAGCAAACAAATCATTGCCGACTTTGGCGCGGTCAACATTCTCGTCAATAACGCAGGCGTCACGCGTGATGGATTACTGATGCGCATGAAAGAAGAAGACTGGAACACCGTTCTCGATACGAATCTCAAGGGAGCATTCAATACCGTGAAGGCATTCATGCGCTCGCTGATGAAAGCAGAAGATCCGCGCATCATCAACATCGCCTCAGTCATCGGACTAATCGGCAATGCTGGCCAAGCAAACTATTCTGCGAGCAAGGCGGGCTTGATCGGTTTCACGAAAGCCGTTGCCCGCGAACTGTCAGGACGCGCTGTGACATGCAATGCTGTCGCACCAGGCTTCATAACCACTGACATGACTGGCGAGCTCTCGGAAAAACTGCGGGAAGAAGTCATGGCAAAAATTCCGCTCGGATCCTTCGGTGAGACTGCCGATATCGCAAACGCCGTGCTATTCATCGCCAGCAAAGAAGCGCGCTACATCACGGGACAAGTAATTGCTGTCGATGGTGGCATGACGATGTAACTTCAATTTCATCATGGAACTACTCCTACTACGACACGGCAAAGCAGAAGCTCACGGATTACCAGCAGGCGATGCTGAACGCGCACTGGTTGGCAAGGGCATCGATCAATCCCGTCGCGTAGGAGAGTATCTGCGTCTTGCGGGATTACTCCCAGAGATCGTCCTCACCAGCCCCATGGCGCGGGCTAAACAAACCGCCGAACATTTTTGCAAAGCAGCGCAGCTACCCGGTCCTGTCATTCAATCGTGGCTGGCTTTTGGCATGCACCCAGACGCCGCGCTACGCGAACTGAGTGCGTTTTTCGAGTTCAACCGCGTTTGCATCGTCGGCCACGAGCCTGATTTTTCATCGCTCATCGCGTGGGTGACGAATGGAGAAGGAGGCGCAGTGGAGGTACGCAAGGGAGCCATAGCCTTGCTCGAAATCAAACCACCGTCGCGCTCTGGCATTCTCCGCTTTGTGATTCCCCAACGCATGATGCAACCGCTGACAGATCGGGCAGATCGGCTAACTGACGATTGATCAGAATTGACATCCGCAAGCTATGCGCTAACTTTTTTACTTTATGAAGCACATCACCAAACTGCTATTTTGTACCGCCGCAGCGATCGTCATCACATCCTGCAGCATAGGAGCTTCAATATCCTACTGCGATAGCAGAGCCTGCACCGACTGCAAAACCTGCAAGTGCTCAACTGAGGCCCATAAAACTGGTCAGTGCACTTGTAAGTAAAATTAACCGTTTTTTCCATCTTCATGGTGCCTGCGTCACACGCACGCGGGCATACAGCTTAACAGGTGTGGTGTCCGTAGCCGTGGCGCTTACGCGGACCACATCATTTGCTGGAGCAAGGACATCACTCATTATGCTTGTGGAAAAATTCACCGTGATACCGCCTGCCGTAGTGCCACCATTGTGCCATTGTTGAAGGTCGACCGACCATTCATAGGCCAGTGATAGATCGGATGCTGGAGTGTTTGATAAGCTGTGCTCAAAAATGATTTGTCCACTCGCAGCGGACAATTGTACCAATCCCCGTGAGGCGAGGTCAGGGCGAGTGCCGAGGATATTTTCCACTCCATTAGCGACACCATCCCCGTCCATATCAGCATCCGCCGCGGTTTGCGAGTTGTTCGCAAAAGCCCCAACCCATGCCGCATAGGTGCCAGCTGGCCGAGCTGTAACGGTGAGCATAAAACTGTGACTCACCACTTCATTTAGGCTGTTGTAGCGCTCGATGGTTAGTGGATAATCTGCTGCCTCTACATTCAGAGCAAGAGGTCCGCTGATCATACCGGAGCTAGCGTCCAAGCTTAGTCCAGCAGGAACCAAAATGCCACTCGCCCAACGAAAAAGTGATGGTAGGTTGATCGAGCCGGTGCGCAAGGCGGTGACAAATTGCTGATTCGCCACGCTGTTAGGCCACCCTGGCGTGACGCCTTCCGCAGGAGCCTCGTTGTCGGTGACTGTGATGTTGGCATTCGCCGCAATGTAGCCAGCAGTCTCAGCATTGATTGAGGCATTGGCTACACCGTCGACTTCGTTGTCATCAATCGCCGAAATCGCAAAATTAGCCGATGTTTGCCCTGCTAGAATCGTAACTGAATTTGGCACACTCACATTCAGCAGTGATGAACTCGTCAAAGCAACAACTAGGTTTGCGCTAGGTGCAGCAGCTACACTCACCGTTCCTGTAGCGGCATTAGCTCCTGCATTTTCCGCAAAAGTCGAGGGGCTGATCGTCAACTGCAAGCTCGGTGTGCCGCTTGTGCTGCTGGAAATTTGCACATTGTCAAGAGCTAGCCCATCACGCGAGCCTGAGCCAGGCAAAGCACTGGGCGTGTAGAGCCATCGTAGATAAACCGTAGAGCTGAGGTTTTCCAAAGCAGCCGGCAGCGCGATGTTAGTAAACGATGTGGCAGTCCCCGCATCGATCGTTCCAGAGGTATAACTCGCACCGTCCACAGCAACATAGCCCGAGGTGGGCGAGGTGGTGCTGTATTCCAAAATGAAATCATGTGAGCGAGTTTGCTCACGGATTTTCACCACATCATAACTGATGCGCAAGTTGTTCAACGAGGTCGTATTCGCGATCGCCATGACTAACGAGCCCGTATCAAATGCTCCACCTGAGCCTAACAGGCCAATACGTGAATCAAAGTTGTAGTTGGCGCCCGTCGCCGATGTCGCGGTTCCTACACTCATCGTAAGATCCTCCACAGCACCATTGAAACAACTCCAGCCATCGGGGTAGGTAGTTCCCGAGGCACCTGGAGTGGTCGAGAAATTCTGCGAATAAGAACCACTAGCTAACGAAATGGCAGGAGTCAATGCTCGTCGACGGCGGACCGTGGTGGAGCTTGTCACCACCCACTGACTTGCATCCCATGAACCTGCGTCATCACCCCCCTTGTAATAAGCCGCTTTACCTGCATTCACGGCACCGACGTTGGGCTGCGAACTAGTGTCATTACCATATCCGACTCGACTGACCACCGCGCTACTCGCATTGCGCAACACTAGGGCATCTCCACTATTCCCGAGCGCTGGCCAGGTGCTAGGAGCTGAGAAAAATGTCAGATTATTACTCGCTAAAATCATTTTCCCGTCGCGTGGATCGGCATCATCGACAGGCAGAAGCGGATCTTTCGCAGCACCATTGTAAATGACAATCAAGGTGCCAGCGGGAATATTGTCCCATGCTGCTGATGCGGTGAATGTCAGACGCGAAGCAGAGTTATCGGACAATGACCAGTTGCGGAAACTTCCTGCCTGGAGGGTAAGAATTTCAACCCACTCGGCCGCACCTGCCCCTTGGCTAAATTCATGAATCATCGCTAGACGGGAGAGTGCTGACTCCATTCCGCGCAAAACCAAACCACTCTGGTAGGAGTATGCTGCCCCCGCCATAACAGAGCTGAGCGGGCGTTCAAGGATCTGCACGGTCTCAGACAAAAATGAATCACTGCTATGATTGCCATCAGAAACGATCACGCGACAACGCCACAGCTTGCCTGCACGAGATGCAGAAGCTGTTAGGACTACATTTTGTGAGCTAGCATTATCTGTAAAAGTGCTACCGTTGCTACTCGATTGCCACTGATATGACGTCGTCATGCTCGCGCCTTCGGGATCGTTCGCTGTGACGTTGGTGACGCTAAGTTCCTCATCCGCGTAAAGATTTCCGCTAGCAGAAAGCGCAACCGCCGAAATGGTCGGGACTTGATTGACCAGCGAAACATTGATGGCTGCGGAATCGTTTGATGCACCTTCGCTATCAGTGGCCCTGGCAACTAAGGTGTGACTGCCCAAGGGCGGTGAAATGCTAAACGAATATGGTGCTGTTAGATCGGTCTCGACAACCGAGCCATTCAACAGCAAGGCAACGCTGCTCACTACACCAGCATTACCATCGCCCGTGAGATCACTCGCATCTACCGTCACGGCGATGGCACTCCCCGGAGAAAAGACCCGGTTTTGCGATGGATCGGTGATCGTCACACTAGGAGAGGGATTCACAGACGCTGCCGATGTGCCGAAAATTTTGAGCTCTGCTGCGGTGAGTGAGCCACCAGTTGAGTTGCTCGCGGTGCTACGATCTGCCACGCGCAAGGTCCATGTGCCTGCACTGGATTCGCCCCAATGGCGCACCGAGCTAAATGTCCAGTTAGCAAAATTGTCATTCGAGTCAGTGTGAACTTCCGTCAAACGACTCACCATGCCCGATGGCGAAGTCAGCGAAATTTCCAAATTACCACGCGAAGTGTGATTGATATTTAGCCGCACAGTCACATGCTCCACGCGCTGATTTCCCCCGCCTACGGTAAAACTGCGGGTGACACCGGCAGCACTGTTATCAGGAACGCTCAGCGGAAGACCCGTAGCAGTCACCGCAGTTGTTTTTTGCGTTGCGAGATTCGTCCATGTTGCTGCCATTGTTACAGCGGTCTGTGCATCGATGAGACCTGCGCCGAAGTCATGGTGAAAATGAATCCCGGCAGCATTATCTAGCCAGCCAGCATCAGCAGGCCGGAATTGGTAGGCACTGCGAATCAAGATTTCCTGCACATCGCGCCACCCAAGATTTGGATTTTTTTCTAACATCAATGCCACCACACCAGCCGCACTCGGAGTCGAAGAAGAAGTCCCTCCGAAATCATTGGTGTAGTCACCTCCGTTTGCCGATGTTGCCGTATTGTATCCGTTGCTGCCCGTTCGATCGACAGTCGTGATGCCTAGCTCCCCGCTTGATGGCGCACAAACGACCACGTTGCTTCCCGGTTCAGAATAATACGCGCGTGCACCTAACGAATCTGTAGCTCCGATGGAAATCGTATGAATTGAATTCGCGTAGCCGTCATAGTTAGAGTTATCGCCTACGTTACCTCCATTTCCCGCTGCCCACAGAATGATCGTACCCTTGCCTCCACGTCCCAGGGCAGTAGCATTTTGCAGCGCAGCCTTGGTTAGAGGGCCAGGCTCTTCTACGATAGTTCCCGTATCATTCGGTCCCCAACTGTTCGACAAAATCGGAATCAAGTTTGACAAATAGCTCATCGCCTCTGCTTCTTGCGCATCAGTTACAGAAGCGGCAATCAAACGCATACCCACCAGAGTCGCATCGGGCGCGGCGCCAGATACCCCGAGCGAGTTATTTCCCTTCGCCGCTGCATTTCCCGCGCAGGCTGTACCATGGTCGTCTCCCGTGCTAGGATTCGGATCCGCATCATTGCCGTTCCAATCTTTGTCGTTGGCTGTATCCACGTTCACACTCATATCTGGATGAGACGTCTGCAATCCATCATCGACGATACCAATGCGCACGCCTGCACCCTTAACGCCGCCCGAGCCACCATAATTCCATGCACCTTCGACGTTCATGTGGGTGCGCAGCGAATTACTATTTTTATAGTGCCATTGATCGGCTATGAGAGGATCATTGGGCATCGCACGCAACGCACGCTGTGAGGCTAACAAAACATCCGCCGTGGCAATGCCTTGCTGCTCACGGAGGCTAGCCATCATATCAAGCGCTGCAAAAGGATCAGCCGCTGCCAAAATGATCCATTCGGGGGCATACGTGGGTCGGCTTTTCAATCTTAGGCGATACTTAGCTATGAGCGAACGCTCTAGAGCAGCGTCAGCCTCTAGGCGCAATTCATTTGTCACCAATCGACGATTCGCCAACGTGCGAGGCTGATTTTGCAAGTAGGCGACAGGAAATACTCCCCCCACTGCAGAGAGCTCGCGCAAACGCTGTGGCAAGGTTTCCCGGGTTGCAGGCGGTTGCAGCTTTGCCATCGTTTCTTTGCCCTGCTCATCGCGCAAAACTGCTTCATCCAAGGCCATTACAATCGATTCCCGAGCCGCACCTGAGCCGATGGAATAGACGGCAACATCGTTCACCGCAGCTTCCTCCATCGTCCGCTTCTCCACACGACTCACCGTTGCACTCACCTCGACACTATTCTGATCAGTCTGGTTTTTACCAAGTGATGGAACCAACCCCTGCGTGACGACATTATCAGACTCCCGCAACCAGAGGGCTCCGGCAATCAACAACAATACCAAAAATGATACGGTCAGAACAAAGGAGAAGCGTTTCATACAAGTTGGTGACAAAACCTAAAAAATCGACAATAAAAAGCAAGTAATATGCCAGCATCAAAAGAAACGCAAATGTTGCAAATCAATGATTTCCATCACTTGAATCCGTTCTTTTCGTCTCGCGATTACCAGATCTACCTCTATTTATGGCAAAATGCCAATTTCCGCAGCTCCCGCGTATGGCTTCCCTACGGCACCTGATTGGGAGCGAAAACGAAAGAAACGCGCCTGCTGCTTTTCAGTCAATACTTGAGTTCTCAGCGATGGATCGTTAACAAGATTACCAAAATGAAAATCCACCGCAGGATTCCAATTTTTGCCATCTTTACTAAACTCCATCGTTCCGCGCTCAACCATACTATCTGGCACTTGTCGATCTTGTCGCGGTAGATACGTGAAGCCTCCGACCATCAACTCGCGCCCCATATCGACAGTTAGGTGATGTGGATGGCTCGGGATCGGTTCATTCCACGAACTATGCCAGTAGCTTTGCGCATTGCCATCGATCGCTTTTGCTGCCGAATACTTGGCATCGTGCTCGCTGCTGCACTCCACCACTTTCCAAGCAATCGGTGAAATACCCAATCTTTGCTCAGTGATCGGTCCAATGCGTTCACCCTGCACCACACAAGCTTTGAGCAAACCTCCTTGCGATAGATTGATCGCTTGCTCATAGCGAGTCGAATGCGCATCAGGCACAGTGCCATCTGTCGTGTAAACAAAACGCCACGAGTTTGATAGATCTCCCTGACCATGAGGATTCCAAGAAAAATCAGCATTTTGCGACACAGAAATCACCACTTTGCCCGTGGCATCGCTCCCGATCAATGGTGCTGGCAAGGGAGCTGCATAATGATAAACTTCTAAGCTCGCCAACGCAGGAGCCATCCGCGCCTTGATAACACGCAAGCGGATGCGCTCGGTTTTCACCGCGGGAAAACGCAGAATTTTGCGAAAGCCTACAGTTTTCCCTTTGGCCACTTCTTGCCATTTACCATCGAGCCACACATCTACCGCATGTTCCGCGATGCGTTGGCCGACTTTATCCACAGCCTCGCGTGCTACCACGCGGTTGATTTCTTTCGCCGCAGCCAAACGCATTTCAACTTCGCAGCTAGGATCTTTCGATTGCCAAAAAGTTGTTAGATCATTATCTAACAACTTCTCTTCAGCAGCATTAGCTCCTATCATCAAAGCACGATTCCCATACGTCGACTCGATCCGTCGCCCCACTTCTTCCAGGCAAGCCACATCTCGATCGGAAAACAAACCATGATTATTCGGTGGCACGTTGAGTAAAAACACTCCGTTGCCGCCTGCACCACGTTCATAAATATCGAACACATCATCCGCAGTGCGCACACTTTGTTCATGTTCATTGCGCCAAAACCAGCCAGCGCGAATGGACGTATTTACTTCAGGAACCAGATAATACAGCGACTTAGCAGGATACTTTTTACCATAGACATCATACTCTTTTTGCGCGATCAACGCGTCCGATGCTACATCGTCCTGAGGCCGGTCAATGCCACTTTCTTCTAACGATGAAACCGTCAACACATTCCACTCCTCCTCACGGGTGCCACCCGCTTCATTGCCACACCAACGCACATCAGGTCCGCCGAAAATCACTGCTTGCGGTGCCAGTTGCCGGATCAGCGCGAACCATTCCTTTTTGATGTAAGTCTGCCCACCTTTTTGCTTGGGATGCGCCCCATCAAACCACACTTCATGGATTGGCCCATACTCTGTGAGCAATTCGTAAAGTTGATTCATAAAATATCGGTTGTAATCATCCGCTTCCACTGCAATCACCGGCGCACCCTTCGGTTTGTCCGAGCGCACTTGAGACGGGTTCGATGAAAATGTTTCCGCAGAAGTAGGAATCATTGAGGCACGTGGTTTGCTGCCGTTGCCATAGAGCCCCTTGGCACTCTCCATTTGATACAAATCCGCAGGCGAAAGATACACTCCAAGTTTCAATCCATGCCTGCGACAAGACGCCGCCAGATCTTTCAACACATCCCCCTTGCCTCCGCGCCATGGTGTCGCACGCACCGAGAACTCTTGGTTGTAGCGGGTCTGCCACAAGCATAATCCATCGTGATGTTTCACCGTAATCAACATCAACTTCATGCCCGCTGCTTTTGCCACACGACACCATTGATCGGTGTCCAGCGTATCACCCGGATTGAATAACTTCGGATCCTCCTTGCCGCTACCCCATTCCTGCCCCGTGAAAGTATTGATGCCAATGTGAATAAAACAAGTGAAGTCGAGCGCCAAAAAGTCGGTTTGCTGTGGCGAGGGAACCACCTGCGCCGCAAGCTTCACGATTTCCTCTGACGTCGCCCGCTGAGGAATCGGCACCTGATGCACATACGGTTGCGCCATCAGCAAAGTAACGCTGGACAAGAGAGAACAGAGAATAAAAATGGATTTCATTTTGATATATCAATAATACCAATCCACCAGCAAGGTGTCAATTAAATCCATGAGTGCTTTCATTAGGCTGATGCAGGGTCCCACTCATACACATCCATTCGATAGCTCCCTTAGCCTAACCCTTCTAAAAATCAGCAAAGGTGACATGGTGAATGCCTACACCTACGAGAGTATTGAGAACATCGAGCATACGTTGCTGCGAAGTCATCTCATGAGTGTTGATCTGCACCAGCGGATTTTTACTGCTATCGCGCAATAGGAGAAGTTGCTGGGTGAGCAATGGTAGATCGCGCGAACTCACATCCGTATCGAGCAACATCATGCTAGACCCTGATCCAGTGCTGATAGACCCATGCTCATCAAGTGAGATGAATAGCGGCTCGACCGAATTGGAATTTGAATTCATTTCTCGACTTCCAGGAAGCAGCATCGCAATGTCCATTTCTCTTTTCTGAATCGTAGTGGCGACAAGAAAATAAATGAGCAGGAGGAAGCAAACATCGATCAGGGAGGAGATATCCAGCGTAGGTTCTGAATCTTGTGCAACTGCATAGGATTTGTGACGAGCCATAGCGGTGGTATTTTTGGTTAGAGCAAAACCTTATTTGTTTCACTTCCATACCAACGGATGGGTATGCGACGGCCTTAGAAATCATTTTTGATATCGATAAATCCCCTCTTTTCCACTCACCAAGTAGGCGATCAAACAGGCAAGCGCAAACCACATTGCATCATGTAGGCCAAAGATCTCCATGCCCAGAATCGTGCAGCTCAACGGCGTTTTGGCAGCACCCGCAAACACCGCAATCAGTCCCAGACCCGCAAACAGTTCCACGGGCATCCCCATTCGCGAGCCTAACACATTTCCTAGCGCCGCGCCGATGAAAAACAGCGGAGTCACCTCACCGCCCTTGAATCCACTCGACAAAGTGATTACCGTAAAAAGCAGCTTCCACGCCCAGCTCCAGTCATCGACACCTCCGGGTTCGAAGCTAGACAAAATCGATACCCCACCATCGCGCATCGCCGTGACGCCGAGGCCCAAGTAATCCGCTGATCCGCAGAGCATCACCATCAGGATCACCAATACACCGCCCCAAAATGCTCGCCATACAGGGCTCTCCCACGCACGCGCAAATCCACGCGTGGCGAGATCAGATGCGGCAACAAACAATCGCCCCGTGAGACCGAAACATAGTGCAGCCGTAATAACTGCGATGCCCAGAGTAAACGATGGCACCGCAAGTCCATCCCGAGTGAGACCACAGCCACGATAGTCCGTGTGATGCACTCCCCACGCGAGGCAAGCCGCATAGCCCAGCCACGCTGCCGCCAACGCCGTAGGCAACAAGCGCCAATGCCACCGACCGCGCACGGGCAGCTCCACCGCAAAAATCGCCCCAGCCCAAGGAGTGCCGAACACCGCACCAAAACCCGCAGCGATACCCGCCATCAATAACAACCGCTGTTGATTTTTTTCTAACGAAAAAATCCGATTCACCGTTGCCGCGATGCCGCCACCCATCTGCACGGCTGTTCCCTCACGACCCGCAGATCCACCAAACGCATGCGTGATCAGGGTGGCTAACAAAACCATGGGAACCAAACGCAAAGGCACATTGCCGTGCAGCTCATGCATTTCTTTCACTAACAAATGCGTACCCTGCCCCGTATTGCCTCCCCATCGCTGATACATCCACGCCAAAAACATACCTACCACAGGCAGGCCTAACAACATCATCGGATGAACCGCATGAAAGCGAGTCACAAAATCAAGACTAACTAAAAAAAAGGCACCTAGTGAACCTGAAACCGCGGCCACGATGACAACACCTAACACAAAGCGCAACCATCCACCATGAAAAAGCGGCGGCAGGGAAGCTGCTTGATTTCCTTCATTCATCTCACATGATGCGCAAGCGCGCCAGGTCTTGCGTATCCACAAGCCCAACGGGACGTAACTCATCATCGAGCACAACCACATCATCGATACGATGCGAGCCAATGGTATTCACGGCTTGTACCGCTAAGGATGAGGCCTGCACCGTAATGGGCTGGCGCGTCATGTAGTCGGCTACCGCATGCGCTCCGAGATGTGGATTTTTTTGGAACGACCTTACAAAATCACCGTGCGTGAACACACCGGCCAACTTGCCATCTGATGCTGCAATCACACATGCCCCCGAACGTGCCTGGGTCATCGCCACCAAGGCATCATTCACCGTGGCCGATTCATGCACATACGCCAGTGAGTCACCCGTGCGCATGATGTCAGAAACTTTGGTCAACAAGGCGCGACCGAGTGAACCTCCTGGATGGTAGCGTGCGAAATCTTTTTCCGTGAAACCACGTGCATCAAGCAGAGCCATCGCTAGCGCGTCACCCATTACCAACATCGCCGTCGATGATGAAGTAGGTGCTAGGTTAAGTGGACAAGCTTCACGCTCGACGGAGGTATCCAGCACCAGATCCGCATGCTCAGCCAGAGTGGATTGAACCTTGCCCGTCATCGCAATCAAACACGCAGCTGGACGCTTCAAAAATGGCAACAAGTGCAGTAACTCCACCGTTTCGCCTGAGTAGGACATCGCAATCACTGCATCGCCATCGGACACCAGGCCAAGATCGCCGTGTAGGGCATTTTGCGAATTCAGCACTACAGTAGTCGCGCCTGTCGAGTTCAAAGTCGCCGCAATTTTGTGGCCAATGTTCCCAGATTTTCCTACGCCAACAACGACGATTTTCCCACGCTGCTCAAGAGTTTTTTGCAGCAATTCTACCGCGCGGGTAAACGAATCATCGAGCCGATTAGACAGAGCAATAAGACAATCCGATTCCATCAGAATCACCTGCCGTCCTAATTCAATCGCATTCATAGAAATCTAGCAACTACTGCTCTTGGCTGCAGGAGGCAGAGGGGAACTTACTTTTTCTCAGGTATAGCAGGCTTAGCAGCTTCTTTGGATGCATCAGGCTTATTGATAGCAGGCTTGTATTTTAGCAAAATCGATTGAGAAGCGGACAATTTTTTGCCGTTACCAAGGGTCAGTTCATACAAAGCAGCAATCGCGCCGGCTTCCTGCAAGTTCAGGTAGCCCGTGGAGAATTTATTTTCATCCTCAGTACCCCAAAGTCTCATCGCCAATTTCACCTCTTCATTAGCAAGGTGAACACGCATGATACCTTGAGCAGATTGCTCGGCAATTTCCTCCGTGCCACCTGCATCGGCGACCAAAGCCGCATTAAACGAATTAAGAGCCTTGCTTTCCTGCTTGAGTGCCTCATAGGCCAAGCCCATGCAATAAGCCACTTGTGCCCGTTGATAGGAAGGAAGTTTCTCCTGCATGCGGTCATTGCCCAGAGCAACCACGCGGTCCCAAGACTTCGTGCGCACGGCATCCCAAAAAACATATAGCTCCAATTGACGCAAATGATGATCGCGCATCAATCCATCTTTGCGGAAACCTTCCAAGGCCTTGGACAAGCCTTCGAGATCACCGAGACGGCGCAAGCATTCGAGTTCGTAAAAGGCACCGAGTGTCGAGTAGTTGTGATCGAGTGCTGTCGTAGGCTTAAACATCACCTTGCACTTGGCAAAATTTTCTTTCGCCTCTGCATACTTGCGGCCTTGGTATTCTTCCATGGCTTGACGATAGATCGGAGGCTCCAGCAAATAGACTGCTTGGCACTCCGAGATGTTCATATCCTCCGTGTCAATCGCCTGCGGAGTCGTTTTGTAACGAATCTGCGTCTTGGTGGCAGCCACGATGAAAGCGTCATCTTTGTTGCCATCAGCGTAAATGATGAAGGCAGGTGCCTGAGTCGCCGCGACGGCGGCAGGTGCGGCAGGTGCTGCTGCATCTTGAGCCATCACAGGAACTGCGAGCAAAGCAATGAGAGTAGTTACGGAAAAAAGTGTTTTCATAATCGATAATACGTTGAAATTCGTTAGGTTTAGCGGGCTTCTTCAGCTTCTTTTTTCTGTTGTGCGACCGACTTGATGCCGGGCATGGCTTCATATTCTTTAACTAGCTCTTCGGCATCAGCCCAAGCATCTTTTTCTGCTTGAGTCATTTTGTCGTAAATCCTTCTTGTAGAATCAACATAGTTAAATCCTCCATTGTAGGCACCTTGTTGGTCACCAGGTTTGCCATCCAAGCCAGCAGCATTGCGCTGCCAAAGAAGCTCCATCCAGCGTTTACAAGCGGGAGCAGAATAGGCAATTGCTCCACGTTGGTTACCAAAGCAGATCGACGAGTAGCTGAAAATCGCATCGTTGATTTGACTTTGTTTCTCATAGGACAAAGCTAAAAGCATACTCACAGGAGCAGTAAACATCGAAAAGTTATTCGTTTTCCGGTCCAAATACATCTTGGCAAACTCATTTGTCTTTGCCCAATCTTCTTTAGCTGCGAGCAATTCGACTTTACGATAGAGCGCTTTCTCCTTTTGAACCTTCTTGTCTGATCCTTCAAAAATTTCCGTCAGATCCTTAATGGCGGTATCGAGATCAGCGGCAGCTTTACTACGGCCCAAAATATCGGCACGGCCAAACATCGCCTCAAACTTGTAACCGCCATCTTTGCGGTCAAGAGCTTCGGTGTAATAATCGAGAGCTTCACGGGGAGCGCTGGTTTTTTCACGAATGAAATCGCCTACGCGAACTAAGATGAATGAGGTAAGATCTTTGGGCGTAAATGCAGATTTTAGCTCTGTGAAGAGCACCTTGATCATGGCCTCTGCCTTCACTCGCTCACCATCTTCCTTAGTGCTCTTAACCACTTCCTCAAAGACGCCAATCACGGCCATGCGTAGAAGTGCGCGCGCAACAGTGTCTTTGACGCGGACTTTAGGGAAATTGTAATAGTGCTCCTTCAGTTCAGCGGGACTATGCTTGCTTAGGTAGAACTCAGTATAGGAACCAATGGCTTCTTCCAGACCTTGCGAGGACGGATCAGTAGCCATCTCAGCGATTACATCGCGCAATCGCTCAAGGCCTTCTTCGCTACGACCTACGGCATCCATTGAGTAAATTCCAGCCACTGCGGCTTGGGCGCGGAATGGTGAGCCTTCCGCATATTCTTTCCAGAACATATCGATCCATGGTGCGGCATCCTTAATCCGTGGATTTTCTTCCTTAGGTGTGCTCTTTTGACCCAACATGCTGATCAACAGATAAACCGACTCACCGGCGACCATGTCAGCGCCGCGACGTTTCGCAAGTTCGTAGCCTTTGGTGTAATACTCCTCAGCCTCTTTTTTCTGCCCTTCGGCGAGATGAACATTGCCTTTCAAGTTGAAGGCAAGATCGAGCACTTCAGTCTGAGGAAACTCGGTCTCCAAACGATTGAGTTTTTCCAGCGCAGGAGCGTGCTCATTCGTGCCGTAGTGGCAGTTGGAACGGTCATAGAGAGCAAAGGGCAAGTAGGGGTTTTTGCTCGGATCGGGGTATTCCTTGAGGAAAGAGTCCAACAGGACAGAAGCTCTTTCCAGAATCTGCATTTTCGCAAGGTTTGAGCCTTGGAAGAAAAGTGCTGCTTGACGCGATTTTGATTGCGGATACTCCGAAGCATGCTGATCCAAGAGCGGCTGTGCTTTTTCGTATTCGCCCTCAAAATAATAGGAGCCACCGAGCACGTGGAGGCAGATGTCATGCTGCTCACTGCCTTTATCCAATTTGTCGATCAACACCGTCGCGACCTCGATGCACTTCTTGTATTCACCCTCTGCAAAAAGCGAGGTCAACATCATGCGGCGCACCGCGGGAACATGCTCGGAACTGGGGAATGCCTTGAGGAAAACTTGTCCGTATTTTTCTGTGGTCAACACCTCGCCGATGATCGAACTGGTGCGCACCAATTGGAAGAGGTTGTTTTCCCGCTTCAGATGCTTCGGATAATACAACTCCATGTTTTCGTATGCAGCGAAGGCTCCGCGTGCATTGCCATTCACTTCGTGAATAAAAGCCAAGGCGAGCAATTGTGTAGTTTCTGATTGCTTATTTTCGGTCACCGACTTTTTCGCAGATTCGAGAGTGGACTTAAGGCGACTGGCCGTGATCGAGCGGGCACCGTCAATCACCCCAGCGCGCGATCCCATTGCGGCCATGCGGACTTTTACATCCTCCAGAGTAATCTCCGTTGCGGAAACCATCTGATAGAGGGCGATCGCAGCGCGGTCCATGTTCGCCGTATAAGCATCGTGAGACAGCTTGAGAAACAGGCGATTGTATTCCTGCATTTCAAAAGGTTCGATCACAATATCTGCACGATTTTTAGCAACGAAATCAAGCAATGCCTGCTCTTGACCTTTATCGATCACGGCAGAGACGAAGGCCTGGAAACCAGCAACGATCGCGGCATCAGGTGTAGGGAAATTATCCTTGTTGCGGATCGCGATTTCCAAGTTTTCCATGCCTTCGGGAAGTTTACCGAGCTTGAAGTAGCAAACCGCAAAATTGATGTGCAAAGAACCTGGCGCATATTTGTCCTTGCCACGCTCTTTGCTACGCTCTTCTAAGAATTTTTTGTATTGGCGGATGGCCAGATCAAACTGCTCAGCGCCAAGTGCCGCATCACCCCATTTCAGGAGGGCGATCTTGTGGTAAAGATTGCCTGCTCCGTCCTTATCGGGCGGGTAATCGCGATAGCAGGCCTCGAAGGACTTCATCGCTTCATCGAACTGATTCAAGCGACTTTGGCAAATGCCTTTGCGATAGAACAAAATGCCAATTTTAGAACCATAGAGTGTCTTCAGGTTTGGCATGCCCGTGGCCCTATCGAGCATAGTAAGAGCCTCCGCCCACTTATTCTCATTCATGCGCTGGAGCGAATTTGTCACCAACACATCAAGGCTTTCACCTTGCGCATGCGCAAGGGGAGAAGCGAACATGGCCAAGGAGCAGGCGCAAAGAAAAAAAATTCGGTTAAAGGTGGAGAGTTTCATGGTGGCAAGTTTTGAGAATTGTTTTTTGGTGGTGTTTTTCAACGCGGATAGCGAGGGGAAGTTGTCTTAATATGATAACGCTTGAGAGAAAAAAGTCTTGGGGAAAAATGGAAAAAACCGGGGCAGACAGTCTGCAAAGGCGCAGACGGGCAGCCCCGGCATATTAGATCAGATCTTGGAAATCAATCAACAAGGTCTGTGAATGTCACGGAGCTGATTCCCGCACCAACGAGCGCATTGAGAACATCGATGACTCGTTGTTGGTTGCTGCCACCATCGACCCAGATTTGTACCAATGGTTTTTTGCCGCCGGAATTCGCACCAGCAACATACAGTTGCAACTGTTGCGAGAGCTGAGGCACTTCGCGTGAGCTGGTATCAGTATCGAGCATTTGCTGACTGCTGCCAGCTCCCGTGAAAATTGCGCCATTTGCGTCGACTTTGATGAATAGCGGGTCAATATCAGGCATTTCTGCATCATTGGGCGCAGCGGCTGGCAATGCGAGTGGTACATCAACCTCTTTCTTTTGAATCGAAGTCGCAACAAGGAAGTAAATAAGAAGAAGAAAGCAAACGTCAATCAGCGACGAAATGTCCAGCGCTGGCATCGCTTCTTCAGCACCTTGGTATTTTCTGTGTCGGGCCATGGAGTTTTTATGTGATTTGAATTATTTACTCGTTACAAATGTCGCGAACATGACTTGGTCGACACCAGCGCCTGCTGAAGCAGCAATCGCTTTCCGCGAGTGCTTGAACACGGCATCCTTGTCACCACGTAAGTGAAGTTTGGATTTGTAGCCTTTCAGGTCATTTTGTTCCTTGGCTTTTTTCACCATATCAAAGATTGCTGTTTCATCCTCTAATGCCTCGCCTCGCTCTGTAGTAAAGGAGCCATCGGGAAGCACGTTCACAACGATTCGACCATTCTTATCTTCTTGTTTCTTTCCAAAACTAGCAATCGGCGGGCGTACCTTCACATCTTGCTTCACAATAACTGCATTGGAATTCACCACGAAGAAAATCAGCAGCAAGAACACCATGTCAATCATAGGAGACATGTCCAGAGCGCATTCCTCATCATTTGCAGAAGCGGCATCACGTAGTTTAGATGACATATTTTTCAGAGATTAAATGTGAGCTTGAATGCTCCCCCGCAATGAGAGAGCTTTCCCAAAAAATCGATTAGACAGCAATGCCTTCTGGAATTTTTGCGTAGATTGTATCAGCGTTTACAGTAGCTGTGGCAGTATTAAGCATGTCTTCTGCGGCTTTGATCGAATCAGATGTCAAAGCGCTCAGTTGGTTCTTGAAGTAGAAGAACATAGAAATGCAGGGAATGGCGTTGATCAAACCCCAAAGAGTGGTCAAGAGCGCAACCGAAATGTCACCAGCAAGCTGAGATGGGTCAGCGGAGCCAGATTCAGCCAAGGTGCCGAAGCAACCAACCATCCCGATAACCGTTCCGAGCAGTCCAAGCATCGGTGATGCCTGAGCGCAGAGAGAAATGTAGTTGATCCAAGTCATCGATTTACGAGACTCGTTTGTCGTAAAGTCAGCCATGGCGTCTTCCACTTGATCACGACCAAGATCTTCGGGGCGAGTTGCGTCGATGTTTGGGAAAGAGTAAGCAACCAAGCGGCCGAGGTAGCTGGGATGAGAGGCAGCAAGTTCGATAGCTGAGCGCACGCGGACATTCGCCATGTGATCCATGAGAGCTGCCTTTAAGTCTTCAGGGATGTATTTGGCCTTCGTCAAGTTCATGGCGCAGAAGATTGACAGCGCGATGAACGCGACAATAGCGGCTCCGATGAAAAGCATGGTTGGACCGCCATCAATGACCCATTTTGTCAAAAGTGATTTCTTTACAACTGGCGCGTCTGCTGCTGCCTGTGCAAACAGCGCAGGCATTGTGACAAGACCGGTAGTTAGCATCGCAGCCACTAACTTGGTGCGGGATGAAACGAGTTTATGAATCATAGGAGTAAGATGTAGGTTAATTGTGTGCAAGGGGTTAATTCCAATTTTTTAAGTTCACGGCAAGTACGAATTTATTTATTTTCACTCGCATTTCTTAGTTGACAACTTAGTCGACAATGAACCTAACGGCCCACCCGACAAATTCCTTAGATAAAACTGACCCGCATAACGCTTTACATGGAAACTTGCCCTTGTAGAATCAAATCAACTTCGCAATCCATGAAATACCTTCACGATCACTTTTTTTTACTCACCGAGACAGCCCAGCGCCTCTTTCACGACGTCGCCAAGCACGAGCCGATTTACGATTACCACTGCCATCTCTCGCCTCATGAAATTGCACAAAACCATCGATGGGAGAACATCACCGAGCTCTGGCTGGGCGGCGACCACTACAAGTGGCGGCTGATGCGTGCCAACGGCATCGCGGAGCGATTGATCACAGGCGATGCCTCTCCACGGGAAAAATTCCAAGCCTGGGCCGAGACAGTCCCACAGACCTTGCGCAACCCGATGCATCACTGGGTTCACATGGAGCTGCGCAGTTACTTCGGCATTTACGAACTCCTAAGTCCTGCAACAGCGGAATCGATCTGGACGCGGTGCAATGCTCGACTCGCCGAGCCGGATTTCTGCGTGCATGGAATTCTCGAAAAATTCCGTGTACAGATGGTAGGCACCACAGATGATCCTGCGGACACGCTCGATCACCACCTCGCCATCGCACACAGTAGCCTCAGCACGCAAGTGCTTCCAACATTTCGGCCCGATAAAGCCTTCGCGATCGATCAATCATTTTATCGCAATTGGATCGTAAAACTCGCTACCACGGCTAATATGCCCATCAGCAATGTCACCAGCCTCTACGCCGCCTTACGCAAACGTCATGATGATTTCCATGCTGCAGGAGCACGCATGTCCGACCACGGGCTCGACCGCTGCCCCGCCCTGCCCTGCTCTGATGCGGAGGCGGAAAGCATTTTTCAAAAAGCACTCAGCGGCCAAACCATATCCGCGACGGAAAAAGAACAGTTTACCTTCGCGCTGATGCTTTTCTTCGGCCAACTAGATGCCGAAAAAGGCTGGACCAAGCAACTCCACCTCGGCCCCTTCCGCAACGTCAGTTCGCGCATGGCAAACGCTCTCGGTCCTGATAGCGGCTTCGACACGATCGGCGATAGCCCCCAAGGCCACGGACTCGTCACCTACCTCGATGCCCTCGCCTGCCGCGATCAACTCCCCGGTGTGATCCTCTACAATATCAATCCGCGCGACAATTACCTCTTCGCCGCCATGACTGGAGCATTCCAGGATGGCAGCCGCCCCGGCAAAATCCAGTTCGGCTCCGGTTGGTGGTTCCTCGATCAAAAAGATGGAATGGAACTTCAACTCAATGCACTCTGCTCCACAGGTCTGCTTTCCCGCTTCGTCGGTATGCTCACCGATTCCCGCAGCTTTCTCTCCTTTCCTCGCCACGAGTATTTCCGCCGCATTTTGTGCAACATGATCGGCAGCGAAGCGGAACGCGGTGAGTTACCCGATGATTTTGAGACCCTCGCTCAGCTTGTGCGCCAAGTTTGCTCCCTCAATGCCAAGCAAATGCTGGCAACCCCATCGCTCTAACTCGCCATGAGAAAACTTCTGCTCTTGCTATCGACAATCGTCCTGCTTCAGCCCGCGCATGCACAAGCAACGAGTGCCGATGAACTCCTCGCGGCGCTTCAAACCTGCATGGAGAAAGGAAAACCCGCGGCAGAACTCATCGCTACCCTCGATGAATTGCCCAGTGAAGAGATCAAAAAACTCATCCCCAACCTCGAAAAAGCATGGCCTAAAATCCGCGATGCATACATCTCCGCGCTCCAATCCACGGCAAAGACATACAACTCAGGCCCTACAAAAAACCAGAATCAAGCCCGCATCCGCCAATTGCGTGAGGATTTTCAAAGCGTGTATCGACTGGATGAAAATGCGATGAAGCCACTGCTCAAGACCAAGAGCATGCCCGCCATCGAGGAGCTACGCAGCTTGATGCTGCCCACACCTGCACAACTGCTCAAACTGGGCGGTGAACCTTTGGCGAAACTGCGACACGGGGCGAGCGAGCTCGCATCCTTTCGCGATGCGGCACTGGACACAGATCTCTCCACCATTGAAGTCGATGCGGTAAAAACCTTGCACGCTGCTGAGAAAAAAGCTGCCGAGGATATTTCTGCTCTGCCTAAAGACGCGCTGAGGATCTTGATCGACAATGAAAAACGCGCAATCAAGGAACAAGTCCCTGAGCAGGAAGTCAAAGGTGTTGAGGAGTGCAATCTGTGGCGCTTGTTAGCAGGACTGAATGCTTGCACGCTTGATCCAAAACTTTGTGAGGCAGCCCGAGATCACTCAAAAGACATGGCCGAAAAAGGATTTTTCGCCCATGAGAGCCCCGTGCCAGGGAAAACGACCCCGTGGGATCGCGCCAAGAATTTTGACACCAGTGCTTCTGGTGAAAATATTTTTATGGGATCCAACTCACCCCACTCGGCCAACAGCGGTTGGTTTTTCTCCCCCGGACACCATAAAAACATGTTTAGCCCTGCCCAAAATCGCATCGGACTTGGCCAACACAATGCGCACTGGACGCAACTTTTCGGGCGCTGATCCTTTTGCTTATTCTTTTCGCAATAGCAAATCGATCAGAGGGTGTTTGATTTTCCTCTCCGCCGTGATCGCATAAATGGTCGTCTTGATTTCATCCGTAGTGCCCAATATCTCTAAGCGATATCGTTTGGCCGTATCTGCCGCCACAGCGCTGGGAGTCACAATGTAGCCGAGGCCCTCTGCGGCAGCAATTTTGGCAAACGCTGGATCTTCAAATTCGCCGATGATCTTGGACGCAATCTTGTGCCGAAAAAACCACTTTTCGAGCTCGCGGCGCATGATGCAATTCTGAGTGGGTAATAGGGCTCGCGCTTGATTCAAAGAGCGGGGAAATCGACCTATGAGCTTCTTCGCAAACACCTTAGCACCCAAAAATGACACGCCGCTTGTGCAAAGCTCATGATTGAAAAATCGGCTCATTTCGCCAGAAGAAGCAGTTTCATCGGCAATCACCAAATCCAAGCGATGCTGTTGCAACATCGTCAAAAGATCTCCGAGCTTGCCTTCTTGGCAGCTTATCCGATTTTCTTCGCTCTGAAATGCCGGTCGCAATAATTGATAGCAGAGCATTTTGGGAACGGCATCGATCACGCCTACATGCAAATGCAGGCGCCGACCTGACAAACCTGTGGAAGCAGATTTCGTAATCTCGACCCCTAAGGTGAAGATATCTTCTGCATATTGCACAATCGACTGTCCAAACTCAGTGAGTCGCAATACTCTGCCAGATGTAAAAAACAACTTTTCTCCCAGCACATCTTCCAATTGCTTGATCTGCGTACAAATGGATGATTGAGACACATGCAACTTTTCCGCTGCCATGCGTAGACCACCCTCCATTGCTACCGCATAAAAATAACGAAGGTGATGAAAATTCAAATCGTTGCTGTATAACTCTTTCATTTTTTGGAATGAATACATCGATTCTTTGAAATAGTCAAAGTGTTTTTTTTGATTACAATCGCCGACATGGAACCAATAATCGCAACGGTCGTTGCCAACAGTGTTTGGCTTTGGGTAGGGTTTAACGTCTTCGTACTGTGCATGCTCGCACTTGACTTAGGGGTATTCCACAAGAAATCACACATTGTGAGCTTCAAAGAGTCGATCACCTGGACCGTCGTCTGGGTGACATTAGCCATGATCTTTAATTTGGGAATCGCTCACTACATGGGAAAGGACAAAGCCCTCGAATTTTTTACAGGCTACGTCATAGAAAAATCGCTCAGTGTTGATAATATCTTCGTCTTTGCATTGCTATTCACGGCTTTTGCTGTGCCTCCACTATATCAACACAAAATTCTATTTTGGGGAATTATTGGAGCGCTCATGATGCGAGCTGGCATGATCGCTCTGGGTGCCGCTTTAATTTCCAATTTCACATGGATCATTTACGTCTTTGGCATTTTCTTGATTCTCACGGGAATCAAGATGCTAATCAAAAGCGACGAAACCTACGACCCAAAGAAAAGCATCGTATTTAAACTATTTCGCAAGGTCATGCCCGTGACCGACACCTATCACGATGATAAATTTCTCGTTCGTCAAAATGGCATTCTCACAGCAACACCGATGCTCATGGTGCTAGTTCTCGTCGAGTTCACCGATGTCATTTTCGCTGTTGATTCGATCCCTGCCATCTTCGCTGTTACCAAAGACCCGTTCATCGTTTACACCTCCAATGTTTTCGCGATCCTCGGCCTGCGCTCACTGTATTTCGCCCTTGCAGGAGTCATGGACAAATTCCACTACCTCAAAACAGGCTTGGCTCTCGTCCTCGGATTTGTCGGCACAAAAATGCTACTCTCTCATAGTGATTGGAAAATTGAGTCAAACCATTCGCTCATCATCATTGTCGCCATCCTCGCAACCTCAGTGATCGGTTCCTTGGTGATTCCGAAAAAAGCCGAACAGAAAAAGCAAGATTGATGAGAAAACGCAATATCTGACAACAAAAAAGCGGCAGAGCTCTCACTCTGCCGCTTTTGATTTTTGCCAGTATGGCAATTACTTCGCCACTGTTTTCAAGGCGTCCTTCACGGCACGCTTGAACTCACCGTCGGACGGGTGACCGTGCCATGTCAATTTGCCATCGGCACCAAACACAGCCACATGAGGAATGCCGTTGAAAGGAACTGGCAAGGAAGCGCCGCTCATCACCGGATACTTCACACGAGCATCCTTGAGCACATCAAGGATCGCTTCTTTGCTGCTATTTTGCGATTCAAAGCCCAGCACGACTAGACCTTTTTTCGCACCCGAGCGTGCGAGGCGCTGCATCTCAGGCAAGCTAGCGATGCAAGGAGGGCACTTTACGCCCCAAGCCTCGATTACTACGACTTTCCCCTCGAGAGCCTTCGCGTCGAACTCCGCGTCGTTGACTACTGTGCCATAGCTCACTTTTTCTAAGCTGACATCAGGAACCGCAGCGGCATCTTTTTCTTTGGCATGCAAAAAGAAAGGGGCCAGGACAATGGCAGCAAATGTGTAATATTTTTTCATATTGTTGTTGGTTACGAATGATAGAACGACACAATTAGACAAAACATTCAATCATTTTTTCCAGCGACCATGGCGTAGCACCTCGGGCGGAACCAGTTTCTCCCAATCCGGATCACCGCGCAGCCACATCTCGCGCACTTCATAACTACTGGTGAACATCAACTCGGCATCACCTTCGGGGATCTCGCGAATTTGCTGAATTCCCATCAAGTATTCTAACAGCTTTTTCTGCTCTTCTGGCACCCGCGCCGTCGCCGCACTCAAGACCTCTTTCGTGCCAACATCCGCCATCGGATACACATACAAGCGCAGGCCATTGCGGAGCATGCGCCCGAAAGATTCGAGCAAGCCACCAGGGACTTCTTCATACCACTTTTCTTGAAATAATTCCTCAAACAGCGGCACGCCCATGACAATACCCACAGGTTTGCGTGTGTGGCGTGTCACAAATTCACTCAAGCGAAAAAACCGTGCGTATTTCGAGATCAACACATGCTTGCCTAAGGCCTGAAGCACATCAGCGCGAGCTAAGAAATCATCCTTGTTGACCGTGCCCTCATGCGTAAGCAGATTTTTCATGGTCAATTCCATCACTTCCAGACAGCCATCCGCCTGCTCTCCGTAGTCGGCGCGGAATGCGGCAGAACCTCTCTCTAGCATATCCATGTGCAGCTTGGTCACAGGGTCAAAACTTCCGCGCTTGAGTAAAACTGGTTTGCCATAAAATACATCCGCTGCCTGTTGGATCGACCCATCAGGACCAAACAAGGCCGCATCTGCCAAACCATATTCCACAAGGGAGAGAGCGCAGATTCGATCCTCAAACTCACGCGTCGCAAATGCCGGACCATCGCAGTGCAACATATCAATTTCCACCCGACGCCGATCCAGTCCATCCATCAAGCCCTGCAGCATTTTCGGCAAGCTCTCAAGCAAATGAAATGCTGCCGTGAGTAAATTCACCCCCAAAACCCCCAGCGCCGCTGCCTGCTCCGCATTGGTATCATCCAGCAATCTTACGTGCAGCAATACCTGATTCACTCCGCCGCGTGGCTCATCCTGAAACCGAATCCCCATCCAGCCCTGGCAACAACTGCTATCAATATCCTTGAAGCCCCGCGCCCGCACCGTATCCGCCAAGGCAAAAAAAGTCGTGCGCTCGCCGCGTTTCGCGTCCAAACGTTGTTGCAAAATCCCAAACTCGTGGTCCAGCATCGCCCGCAAGCGTTGGCAGGAGACATAGCGCTCGCATCGACCGTAAATTTCATCGCTAAAGGTCATGTCATAGGCCGACATCGTCTTCGCCACCGTTCCGGCAGCTCCACCTGCGCGGAAAAACCAGTTGGCAATTTCTTGACCCGCACCAATCTCGGCGATGGTCCCATAGAGCATGGGATCCAAATTGATCGCCAAAGCTTTTTCCAAGGTCCCCTTCGCGTAGTGGACTGAATTATTCGGAGAAATATCACTCGTCATACACAGCAAGCATGCGTGCATAGATGACGATGATCAATCCTCAATCTGCCGCTTTAAGCAAATAATCTGCCACCCAACCTTCTTGGCCTGCCTCATTGCGACACCAATGCCAGCGATGAATTTGCTTCATCGAATCAAGAACATCACCGCGCTTCAGGGTCAAGACGGTAGGGTCAAAGGCTGTGATCGCAGAAAATCTCCCCTCCCCTAACGGTTCGAGAATTTCCTCGGGCACGTAGCCATTTTTGCCATCGCGATTTTCCGCCCAAACCCAGCCTGGCCAGGTTTGATCACAAACACCCGTCGTCACCTCATCCCCTGGAGCAAGAAACAAGGGATCGCTGTCACGGTCTTCATAGTCTGCATTGGCAACAAATTTCGTCATGCCCACGAGCCTAGTCACAGCCCGCAAGCATAGCAAGAAGTTCCTGCGCGTCCGGCTGAAGTTTGCTTTAAGGTTGTCAAGGCCGAGGAAATGACTAGGCTTGATCCCGATGAATCCTGTGGCACTTGTTTTTTCTCGTTGGCAGTCGTTGCCGCTCTACGTTCGCACTCTGATCGGCATGACCCTTGGGGCTGTGACGGGATTTTTTCTCAAGCAGGATGCCATAGCCCTCGCTCAGCCGGGTAAGGTGTTGATGGGGCTCGTCCAAATGTTAGCTGCACCAGTCGCGTTTTTTGCGATTGTGCATGCTCTTGCTGGTGCCAAGATCGAAAAAGGCAAAACGGCAGCTTTAATCAAATTGCTGGCCACCAACACTCTTGTCGCCATCATCATCGGTCTCACCGTTGCGAATCTCCTGCAACCCGGCGAACGACGCGGACTGAGCGATGAAGAGCGCGTGAGCATCGAGCAGGAAGCCGCAAGCATTTCGACAGAAATTGCCGCTGCGAAAGAAAAAGAACAAACTTCACAACCGCAGGATAAGGTGATGCAAATCCTTGAAAAACTCCCGCGTTCGATCCTAGGACCATTCACCGATGGCGGCAGCGTGATCGGTGTAATCGTGATTGCCATCATGCTAGGTCTCGCGCTGCGGCAGGTATCGCCTAATATCGAGGCCACTACCACGACAATCAAGGTCTTCATGGATGCGTTCATCACCATGCTGCACTGGATCGTGCAACTCGTGCCGATCATTGTTTTTGGTGTCGTCGCTGCGGAAGTCGGAAAAAATGGCTTCTCCTCGTTCATCAGTTTGCTATGGCTGGTAGTCGCCGTCCTGCTAGCGCTGGCCTTACAGTTCACCTACTACATGATGCGCATCAGTTTGCAATCCTGGGTGAAACCATCTCATCTACTGCGCAGCTGTCGAGATGCCCTAGCCATGGCGTTTTCTACCGCAAGCTCCACCGCGACGATGCCGCTGACCTACGAGTGTCTGGTTGATCGCGTGCGCGTGCGCAAGCAATCGGCTAATCTCGGCGCTCTGGTCGGTGCGAATTTTAACAATGACGGCACCGCACTTTACGAGGCGATGGCGGCACTTTTCATCGCCCAACTTCTCGGCCGCCACCTCGGCATCGACCAACAACTCATCATCGTTCTCTGCGCCGTAGCTGCCTCCGTGGGCGCCGCAGGCATCCCTTCTGCTGGCCTCATTACGATGACCCTCGTACTGACCGCTGTGGAGCTCCCGCTCCATTACAGTCTACTCCTCATTCCGATTGATTGGTTTCTTGATCGCTTCCGCACGATGATCAACGTCTGCGGCGATCTTTGTGTCAGCTGTGTATTGGATGGAAAAACTCCAGGCCGCGATGAGGAGCTCGCACATCTACCTCAGCCATGAGTCTTGCAAAAAATTCACGCCTCACTTCGCCCGAAATCCGCAACTGATGGGAAATTCAGGATCTCGATAGTAATGATCACGAGCAGTCCGCTGATAAAAGCTGAAATTTGCTCACTCAGTGAAATTTCACCACGCCGCGCATACCACGCGCATAGGCTAAGGAACTCATCCGCTTTCCGCCCTCTGCCTGCACCTCACCTAACAATAAAGCTCCCGCTCCACAACCGACGAGCAAGCCTTGATCACAAGGGCGGGCTTGTCCGATTTCTAACGATTCATCAGCCATCACCTGAACGAAAGGAAAAAGCTTCAAGCGCTGCCCACTCTCAAGCTGGGTAAATGTACCAGGCCAGGGATCATAGGCGCGGATGATTTTTTCCAAACGCTCCGCTGGCTGTGACCAATCGATGCGGCCATCCTCTCGCAGCATTTTCCCGACGTAGCTCGATGCTATGGGATCTTGCGCGTTGCGTGTGGCAGCACCCTGCGCGAATAGCTCAATAGCCTCGGCAAGTGCCGCTGCTGCTAGCTCGGCGAGCTCGTCATGGACCTTTCCCGCTGTCGATGTCGCATCGAGCGGCAAGGATTTTTGCAAAACAATATCACCGGCATCGAGCTCGCGCACCATGTGCATCACGGTAATCCCCGTCTCCTCGTCACCTGCTGCGATGGCAGCCTGAATGCAAGATGCACCACGATATTTTGGCAGCAAGGAACCATGCAGATTGATGCAAGCGACGCGAGGAATGGTGAGAAAACTCTCGGTCAAAATTTGCCCGTAAGCCATAACTACAATCAGATCGGGAGACAGAGCCGCCACGGCATCGATGGCCGATTTTTTTCGCAAACTTTCGGGCTGCATCACGGGTATGCCTGCTTCGATTGCACGCAGCTTGACCTCGGGTGCCGTGAGCAACATCCGCCGCCCCGCCGGCTTATCTGGCTGCGTCAGCAGAGCCAAAATCTCGCAATCAGAGCTCTGCAACCAATCCCAAGATGGTAGCGCAATGTCCCCTGTAGCTACGAATACGACCTTCATGCTCGCGGGCTAAAACTTAGATAATTTTCCCTTCCGATTGCTTATACGATGGTAGACCGAGAATGACCGACGTGATTTGATTGATCACTTGCACTGGTGGCTTCGTCGCATCAATGTCGCAGATGATCTCATTCGAATAAAAATCAAGAATCGGCTTGGTCTCTTCCTCGTACGTCGCGATGCGCCGCTGAATTACAATTTCATTGGCATCATCAATGCGGTTATCCTTCAGCGCACGCTTGCGCATACGCCGCGCCAACTCGGTGCGATCCGGACACGAGAGGTGGAAAATTTGCTCTACCTGCACAAAGTTGCCGATGAATTTCGCTTGCTCGACGTTGCGTGGAATACCATCCAATACCAAGTAGTCGATATCAGGTTTATACAAGTGCATATCGCTCCAGTTGCAAACTTGTGTTTTCCAAAGCTCTACTGTCAGTTCATCGGGCACCAACTCACCACGGCTGGAATACTCAACAAATTTCTGACCCAGAGGAGTGCGCGTATCTAACGAGCGAAAAACATTTCCACACTCACAATGGAAAAATCGAGGAATGGTGCCAAGGATCTTCCCTTGCGTACCTTTGCCGGCACCGGGGGCGCCAAGCAAAATGATGGCAGGACGTTTGATATCGAAAACTTTAGACATAGCTGGACGAGCGGTAGGTTGTTAGAGCGGAGATTGCAAGTAAAGTTTCAGTGAATCTCGACGGATAAATCATTGCTGAGACTTTCGATCGCCCTACGCAGTTGGGCTTCATCACCCAGCGAGGAAAAGCTGACTTTTCCAGAGGCGCGGAAAATCAGATGTCCCGACATCGCCGCACTTTCCAACCCAGTGACCAACTCCTCGACGTTGCCACCGCTCTCGGTGATCGCTAATGTCATCTGGTGAACAATTCCCGGGCGATCATTGCCGACCACATCAATGCTCAAGATCCTGGGGCGTTCCAAAACAATTGCCTCCTCGCGGATGACATTAATACAGATCCCTTCATTGTTAAGGCTGCTCAATGCATCAATCAAAGTCTCGAGCGATTCCTCCGGACACTCCACTCGCAGAATCCCCGCAAACTGCCCCGCGAGGCGAGCCATCCGACTTTCCTGCCAACTAGCCTTGTGTTCTTGAATGATTGCGGCGATCGAGCGGACGAGCCCCGTGCGATCAGCTCCGAGGATAGTCATGACAAGTGTGTGTTTCATCGGCGCAAAGCGTGCCACAAATGCATCACCAAGGTCACGGATAATTTTTGCAATTGCCGAAGAAAATTAGGCATTGGTATGAGATTACTTCTCATACACAATTACTACAAGCCTCGTAGCACAATATGTACAACAAAAATATTTTCTCAATCTTACGATCTAAAACAAATGCCGTGATCACCACTCCTGCGTGGGAGTTTCTACGCTACTCTTGATTCGTGAAAGTATTGTTGCCATAGTTGTTCAACACTGGCAGCAAAAGCCTTAGCTCGAGTAATGAATCTTAGACGAGGACTTTGCAGGACTAAAAAAACTGCACGCTTGCGAAAAAGTAGCCCGAGCTTCTGCCTTGGTCGCGGCAAGCTTCCTCGGCATGCTACAACCTGCACACCCCGCCGCCGAGTCGCTCCAAACACCTACCGTAGATCTAACCGTCTTGAATAACTCCGGCGAATTTCCAGCGGCAGATCTGGCAGATGAGTCGAAGTTGATGAAATTTTCTTTGCGCGCCCAATATTGATGATCGACAAGGTGGCCACGCTTTGTCAGCATGACCCCATGCAACTATTTTACCACGGCACAGTTTTGTGCAAAGTGGCATTTGCCATAATCATTACGAGCACATTTCTCGTAAGTTGTGGTCCTGATCTCAATGCAATCCCAGAGGCCACTCCAAAGATGGCCATGGAAATGGGCACCACCCAGCATCAATTGCAAAACGGACGAAGCATTTACATGGCCCACTGCAACAAATGTCACGAGCGCGTTCCTCCTGCTAAGATCGACCCCGAGGCGTGGCGAGAGGTTTTACCGCACATGAGCCAAAACGCTCACCTCAATTCCACTCAACTGGCCGATCTGCAAATTTACCTCATCGCCGCCCACGGCACCGTTTACCAACTCGATCTCGAGCATTAATCATCCACCGTCTAACGCCCCATGAAAAAACTCTTCTTCACACTGCCATTGCTAATTCTGTGCCACTGTGCCGTCACCGATAACGAACAGGGCGGAATCTCGGAAGTGCCCAATCCGTCGCCCGAAATGGCTCAGAAAAGCGGCAAATCACTCGAACAATTGCAGCGCGGTCACGTCGTCTATATGCTCCATTGTGCCGAGTGTCATACCTACCCATTGCCGCATGATCTCGATGAAGTGGATTTCGTCGATTCGGTGCCAAAAATGGTCAAGCATTCTGGTCTCAATCCCTCCGACGGCAACGATGTTTTGGCATACATTCTTGCGGTAAAAAAAATGTAACTACCCGATCATGCACACCACTGGCTTCCAGTTGTTTTTCTCTTTCGCATTGCTTAGCGTCCTGCTACCCGCCTGCACGCCTCAAACCTTGGATCAAAAAACACCAGTTGCTACGGCAGAGATGGCTAACCGATCCAAACAATCGCTCGGCACATTGCAAACTGGGCGCGCCCTTTACATTTCCCACTGCGGTCGATGTCATGAGCACCAATTGCCGGCTTCCGTTAGCTCTGAAGATTGGCATATCGTAGCTCCTGGTATGGCTTGGAATGCAGGCTTAAACCAAGGTGATGAACGCGCTGTTCTCGCCTATCTGCTAGCTGCTACATCACACTAAAATCCCGTGGATTCGTTTCTCGAACTAGCACTTTTTTCACTAATCATGGCGCTTGGCCAATTCAGCCCAGGGCCAGATATGCTTTTGCTCACGCGCAGCTCCCTGCACCATGGCGCGAGGGCGGGTTCCTCGACCGCACTGGGCATTGCAACCGGCCTGGCCCTACACTCCGCCATCGCCCTATCAGGTGGCGTATTTTTGCTTCAGCAAGCAGCTCCCATGATCACCTTGATAACGAAGATTCTCGCCACCTGCTATCTCTTCTATCTTGCTTGGATGATCCTGCAAGCATCTACGATTCTGAGCACAAGCGCCAATCCCGCTCCTGCTCGCAGCCATTTTCTTCGAGGACTCACCTGCAACATACTCAACCCCAAAGTCGCACTGATTCTAGCCAGTGTCTGCACTCCCTTTCTTCATAAAAATGCATCACCGCTGCGCCCTTGGCTGCTGGCGAGTATCATCGTCGTGCAAGGTGCCGCGCTATGGATTTTGTGGGCCCACCTCCTCCAACACAATCGTCTGAAAACCTTTTACGAGCAACATCAAGACCGCATCAGTCAAGGATTCGCCGCCTTCCTCGCATTACTCAGCGTTATGCTATGGAAGCCTTGAGAGTGCACGATGAGAGTGACTACATCATCAAATCAAACGCTCTGAGAGAAATGAAAACTTCTGCTACGATTAGCACAGCAGCAATGGCGTGACCTGAGGTGTCTGAATCGATTAACCAATCTCAGTGCGACCAGCGAGCTGAGCTCCTTCTTCCATCGCAAACATCTTCGCTTTGATGTCACCATCCAACCGCGATTTGGCTTTCAGCTCGCAACGGTCCGAGGTGATTTTGCCTTCCACTTTGCCAAAGACCTTAACTTCACCGGCAGTTATGTCGCCCTTGATTGTCGCATTTTCACCAATGGTGACGCGACCTTTATCAGACATGATTTGACCTTCAATTTTGCCATCAATGATCATATCGTTAGAGAAACGAACAGAGCCGATGATTTCGATACCTTGAGCGAGAACGTTAGTAGGATTTGTCATTGCAGAAAGAAATTCAGCACAAAGCACCTAGCTTGGCAATGCAAAACGCCAATCAAAAAAAACTTTCACAGACAAATCAGTCCTTTCCTCGCTTGGTCAAGATTTCCACCACCTCTACCACCTTCCCCACGCGGAAACGCACATTCACCCCGCACAGGCGCGCCCCATAAATCCGCTCACTGTCGACATGCGCAGCAGGCCGCGGGTCCAGAGCCAATGCCTCTTTTACGATCGATTGATCTCTCTCACTCAACTTCGCAAATGCCCTCGCGCATTCAGATAAAATTTGCACCTCCTTGCGCTCAGGCGCATCTGCTGCATAGCCACAACTCGCATCGGAGATGCTTTCAGCATATGCCAAATACGGCTTTATATCAAAAACCGGAGTACCGTCGATCAAATCTGCGCCGCCCAGATGCACCAACATCTTGCCCTCTTTACGCTCCAGCCCTTCCATCCGACATAGCGACAAGCCTAGGCCATTCGGACGAAACGTGCTGCGACTTGCAAACACCCCGACCCGCTCATTGCCTCCCAAGCGTGGCGGCCTTACTGTAGGCGCATAGCCATGCTCCAGCGTCTCATGAAACCCGAAGATCAACCACACATGAGAAAAACCCTCCATCCCACGAAAAAAATCTTCATTGCCAAATTCCTCCTCACACTCCACACGCGCCCAAGCACTCGGGCACAGCCCAGGCTGCCGCGGCACCGCGAACTTTTCTTCATAGCAACTTCGCACGATTCCGACAGGACGTATTTCCATGCGCCCATTTCCCGCTCATTTCGCCATCGCATGCAATCCTAAATTTAATCAAACAAAAAGTCCCAGTCACTTCAAAAATTCTCCTCATATCCCATTGCCAAGCCATCAAAAATCGCTTAGTATTTACCATGTGACTGCGAAAATTGAGTATTGCCATCGGAACTCAGAATCGCTTCACTATCCCAACCGAACCACTCATATGAAAAACCACAACATTCGTCGCACCAAGGGCTTCACTCTCGTCGAGTTGCTCATCGTCATCTCCATCATCATGGTCCTCGCAGCACTAGGTTTCGCAGGCGTTCAGGCTGCTATGAAACGCTCGAAAACCGTTCAAACGCAGAATCTCGTCACCAACCTCGCGCTCGCTGTCAACAACTACTTCGATGAATACGGCTCCTTACCGATCACTAATCCCAGTGATACCCCGCTCAATACGCAAGACGTTGCCGGCACCGATCTGCTCACCGTGCTTATTGGGAAAGAACAACAATCCTCTACCCAACTCAACACTCGTAACATCAAGTTCCTCGAAGCCAAACAAGCCATCGGCCGCAAACCTGGCATTGTGTATTCGCAAAACAATACCGTCAGCGCTATGAACGATGCCTTCGGTGAAGCAATTTACATCGTATTCGACTCCGACTACGATGAAGAAATCCGAAATCCTATCAAACAGGGTGCTGATCCAGACATCGTCCGCGGTGCTCGCGCCGTCGTTTACTCCCATGGTGCCGACCGCTTGCCTGCCACCAAAGACGACGTCAAGTCTTGGTGATTTTTTCCCAGGTAACACCTATTCCCCAACCTGCACGCTCATCACGTGCAGGTTTTTTTCTGTATCTCGAAAGATCGCACTCGCCCTGTGCGTAACGATCTCTGTTTGAAAACGAACTTTTACAGCCCGAAAAATCCGCGCCCGCTCAGCCATCGGTCGTGTCTCTGCGTAATCACATTCCTAGCCGTAGTCTCGGCCATTTCACCTCTCCTCGCTGCTGAAAAAATCACCTACGACGATCACGTATTCCCGATCTTCGAGCAAGCCTGCCTAAACTGCCACAATCCGGACAAAGCCAAGGGCGGCCTCGACCTATCCTCCTTCAGCAATACCATGAAAGGCGGCTCCGGCGGAAAAATTGCCGAGCCAGGAGACACTTCATCATCCTTATTGGAAAGCGTGATGCGCACCGGCGAACTCACGATGCCGCCTGAGGGTGATCCCATCAGCCCAGCAAATATCGCTACCCTCAAGGCCTGGATCGAAGGCGGCCTTCTCGAAAACAAAAATTCCGCCGCTCGCAAACCGAGCAAGCCGCAATTCAACACATCCATGAGCAGTGCCCCAGGTGCTAAGCCTGAGGGCCCTCCTCCGCTTCCGCTTCATGTGCTACTTGAGCCACCCGTTGCCGCCCCGCGCGGTGCAGCAATCCATGCCATAGCGGCCGCCCCATGGGCTCCGATGATTGCCGTCACCTCACTGCGGCAAATCTGCCTCTATCACAGTGATTCACTCGAACTCATCGGCATTCTCCCCTTCCCTGAAGGTGAGCCCACCTCGCTCGCCTTCACGCCCGATTCCCGCTACCTCATCGTAGGCGGTGGCATTGCTGGAAAATCCGGTACTACTGTCACCTTCGATGTGACAAACGGTGCGCGTATCCTCACAGCTGCGAAAGAATTTGATAGCGTTCTCTGTGCTGACATTCGTCCAGGCTTCGATGTCGTAGCAACAGGTTCTCCATCGAAACTAGTCAAGCTCTGGAACACACAGAGTACCGAACTTCAAAAATCGATCAAAAAACACACCGATTGGGTCACCTCGCTCGATATCTCACCGGATGGAATTCTCCTCGCCACCGGAGATCGCAACGGCGGAGTCCTTGTCTGGGAAGCCGATACTGGCGGCGAATTTCATGCCCTGCGCGCTCACCAAGCCGCCATCACCCACACCGCATATCGCAATGACAGCAACATCCTTGGCTCTTCATCCGAGGATGGCACCGTCCGCATGTGGGAAATGAACGGCGGCACTGAAATCAAAAAAATCGACGCTCATGGCGGCGGCGTTATCGGCTTCGATTGGACCCGCGATGGCCATTTCGTCACCGCGGGCCGAGATCTTAAGGCGAAAATTTGGAAGCCTGACTTCAATCCCCTGCGCGACTTTGCCGCCGTCCCCGCACTGCCTACCGCCATCGCCGTGGATGCCGAGGGCAAACGCGCCTTTGTCGGGGATATCAATGGCCTCGTCCATGTATTTCAATGCGATAACGGCGCTCTGATTGCCACTTTACAAAACAATCCTCCTGCCATCGCAACACGCATCACTCAGCTCGACCAAGCCCTCGCTGCTCATCCCGAGTCAGTCACCGTAGCTCAGAAAACGACCACCGATGCAGCGGCCAAGCTCGAGGAGCACAAGAAAATCATCGCCGCTGCCACTACCGCCGCGCAACAAAGCAAAGATGCCGTCGGCCCGCTGTTGCAACAAGAAAACGAAATCAAAGCCAAGCTCGAAGCCAGTCGTCAGGCGCTCGCAGCAAAAAAAACCGAGGCCGAGACCCTGCGTCCCAGCCATGCGCCAGCACTTGCCCTCGTCGAGCAATCGCGCACCGCACTCGCTACCGCCCAAGGCGCTGGTGATGGCGCCGCCATCGCCACCACACAAGCTGCCCTCACCGATGCTGAGGGCAAGCTCAACCAAATCACGCAGTCACTCGCTGCGCTCGATGCCTCCGTCGCCACTCTCGCCAAAGAAGAACAAGATCTCAACAATGCGCTAGCACCCTCCACCAAAGCCGTTGCCGATGCTCAAGCCAAGGTCGCCCCAGCCGAGGCCGATCTCAAGGGGAAACAAGACGCCCTTGCCGCCCTCGAAAAAAACCATGTCGATGCCCAGGCTCATTTACAGACCAAACAAACGGAACCACTGCGACTCAAACAAGCCCACAATCATTGGACCGCCGCCGCCATCAATGCCAAGGCCCTCGCCGAGAGCGCCATCGCCAGCAACCTTCACCAAGAATTCGAACACCAGACTGCCTCTTTTACCGATGCCGCCAAACGCATCGATGGGGCCGCCGCCGAGCTCAACGCACTGCGCCAAGCTCTCGCCGAACTAACCAAAAAAATCCATGATGCCCAATCGGCAACAACACCTGATCCAACCATCATCAAACTGATGGAAGTCGACATCAAGACCAAACAGCAATCCCTCAGCTCCGCAAGCAGTGCTTTGCAAAAAGCTGAAGCCGAGATGATCGAAATGCGCCAGACCATCGAACAAAAAACGCCCGAACGGCATACAAAACTCATTCTCAGCAGCCAACTCAAGGCCGATTACCTTCGACAACTCGAACATAAAATCGAATAATCGACGAGCGTGTCCCAGCCACCAGAAATTCAAATCAACCCTGAGGTTCACCCCAAGAACGGCCTACATCTCCCCGCGCTCGACCTGTGGCTCGATGCCCCACGCGCCAAACCCTTTTCCTTCATTTCCCACGCCCACTCGGACCACGTCGCCCGCCATCAACAAATCCTCTGCTGCCCCGTCACCGCTCATCTCTTGCAACGTCGCTATCGCATCGCCCGGGATCGGCTCACCATTCAGCACTTTCATGAATCTGTCACTTGGAACGAACACAGCATCACCTTACTCCCCGCAGGACACATACCCGGCTCAGCCATGCTACACGTCCGCAATCTCCACAGTCAAGCCAGCCTCCTTTACACGGGTGACTACAAACTGCGCCCCTCCCGCGCAGCCGAGCCTGCCTCATGGCTCCAGGCAGATACCCTCGTTATGGAAAGCACATTCGGCCTGCCGCATTACGTCCTGCCATCCGCCACCGAGATTGAGCAATCGATCCTGCGCTTCATTCACGAATCCATTGCCGACCACGCCACGCCGATCCTTCTTGGATACTCTTTGGGCAAAGCCCAAGAAATCGCGGCTATTCTCACAGCACACAATCTCCCTTTCGTTTCGAGCAAAACCGTTTGCGAAATGACCCAAGCTTGTCGCGAAGCGGGCTGCCATCTCCCCGCGCCCATTCTCTGGGATGGGGATATACCCGCAGGCACCACTCTGATCGCACCTCCGCAAATCTTAAAGCAAGCGCAATATTTTCAAATTCCCAATCCCCGCACCTGCATGATGACCGGATGGGCCATTAATCCCTCCGCCAAATTTCGCTACGGCACCCATGCCGCGATACCCCTCTCCGACCACGCCGATTTTCCCGATCTCTTGCATACTGTGGAAATCGTAAAGCCGAAAAAAATCATTACCATCCACGGCTCCACCCGCGAGCTAGCTAGCAGCCTCCGCCAACGTGGCTACAATGCCTGGAGCCACTACGGCAATGACCAACTCGACTTACCTTTCTTGTAATTGGGCAGAAAATCTAATCCGTGACAAAAGCTCTCGCCTTCCAGCCTTTCAACAATCGAATTCACACTTTTTCTCTAGGTAACTTAGCCTAAAATAACCATCTCTCGCGCCCGATCCGCCCAAGACGCAAAGGCTTAAAGATGTTTGAGTATAATCGTTCAATCTTTTCTTCCCTCGTGACTTCGTATCTACGTTTGAAACAAAAATCAAACTCAGTATATTTTGCTTCGATTTGATAAAATCTACTCGGAAAGAATGTTTGCCAGAAAGACCTAAGTATGCTAGCATGAAAATGTTCACCGAAACGAACACACCTACTACCTTACTATGTCTAAATTCCGCATTCCATTCGAAAAAGTGGACTGGATTACCAGTTCCTTCTTGATCGGCACATTCCTCATTGCTGTGACTGTCGTCCCTTGGTATATCATTAACTTTGAACAATCTTGGTTCCAGTGGTTGATGTTTGCCTTCATGGTGCCCGCTACCGCGATGAGCATCACCCTCGGTTACCACCGTTTATTCTCCCACCTCTCTTTCAAGGCAAAATGGCCGGTAAAACTATTCACTTTGGTTTTCGGCGCATGCGCCTTTGAAAATTCCTGCCTCGACTGGTCCTCCGACCACCGCAAGCATCATAAACACGTCGATCACGATGAAGATCCCTACGATATTTCCAAAGGCTTCTTCTGGGCTCACATGGGCTGGCTCATGTTCAAACTACGCCCTGACAAAACCAATGATAACGTCAACGATCTGATCAAAGATCGTCTCGTCATGTGGCAACACAAATACGTTCAATGGATCGCGCTGCTTGTCGGTCTCGTCGGCCCAGCCATCCTTGCCGGAGCTTACAATCACTTCTTCACTGTGCTTCCCGTATGGCAAGGTGCACTCGGAGGCTTCTTGCTCGCCGGCGTGCTCCGCGTAGTCGTAGTGCAACACTCGACCTTTTTCATCAACTCCCTCTGCCACACCATTGGCCACCGCCCTTATTCAACAAAGCACAGCGCCCGCGACAGCATCATCATGGCGTTCGCCACATTCGGAGAAGGCTACCACAACTACCACCACGAGTTCCAACACGATTATCGCAATGGTGTAAAACCATGGCAGTGGGACCCTACCAAGTGGACCATTTGGACTCTCTCCAAGCTCGGCCTAGCCTCCAATCTGCGCCGCGTGCCTGACTCGAAAATTCTTCTCGCCGAGATGGGTGAAGCCCGACTGCGTGCCGAGGAAAAACTCGCAGCCCTCAATGCTGCTCACCCGACCATGACCGAGCGCGCTCACGTGATGCTCAATGAATTGTGCGAAGATTTGGCAAAAAATTATGCCGAACTGGAAAAACTCGTTACCCAGCGTGTCGAAGTATCGAAGCAAACACTTGTTGGTTGGCAACAGGAAACCCGCGATCTCATGAAGTTCGTGCGTTCCATTCGCCTGATGCCAGCAACCGCATAACGGCAATTTAAGCTACTTTTCACATGGGCCACTCTTCACTGAGTGGCTCATTTTTTGTCCGCCTTGCTTGTTGTTATAAAATCAAATAATCGGTCAAAAAAAAGCTCGGACGCTTGCTCTAATCGAAGAACTCGACAAGCCAACAAAATAAGTTAGACAGATTATCAAAATCACACGTCACATCAATCGGCGGACTTTGCCTAGTTGAGGTCGACCATCATTCGATCTCGATTTCATGGACAATCAACCAACTTTCTTGAGCTGCAGTAACGAGCAATCGCAACGCCTTAGTGCCCGCCGGAACTTTTCCTTCCATCTTACCCGCTTGAGCAGACCCGACCGTTTTCCACTCGGAGCCATTCACAGTGTATTGCAGTTCACCGCTTTCGAGGGCATCACCATTTTTGCTAGCCTTACCACCCGTCACAATGCGGACGAACGATTCTTTCACCAAAGCTTGCTTGAGCGTCAGCGTGATGAAGTCGTCTTTACGAATTTCTCGCCCCGACCAAAAGAAAGTCGCAGGCTTTCCATCAAAGGAAAATTCTATGGCGTGATCACCATAGACATTGAGTGATGTCTCGATCACCGAACCGTCCTTGGTTTCTTTTTTCGGCAATTCATAAACATCAGCACGATTGATGCCGCGGGCATCATAGAAGCGGAGGATCGAATCGAGACGCTTCCGAAAATCGGCATAGTTTTTCTGCTCCTGCGGCAGCCAAGCAATTTCTGCGAGGGCTGCAATGCGCGGAAATGCCATGTATTCGACCTTCTTCCAATCCTTCATGTATTCCGTCCACAACTGCGCTTGCACACCGAGGATGCGTTTGCGCTCTTCCGCATTGCGCGCGACGCTAGCGGGGTTGTAACCGTAGAGTTTTTCAACGGATAGAAATCCGCCGATTGCTTCGAACTGCGGACCTTTTGCCAACTCCTCGGCGGCAGGCAGTTGGTAGTGATCGAGGTAAGCAAAGGCATTTGGAGCCATGACCACATTGTTACCCCGATCGAGCGCGGTGTGCGCCCAGTTGATATCGCGCCACACCATCATCGTCGCCGTTTTTGGCAGTCCGCCTTCCTGGATTTCGTCCCAGCCGACCAGCGATCGATTCTTCGTTGCGAGGAATTTTTCGATGCGTCGAATGAAGTAGCTTTGCAGCTCATGCTCATCTTTGAGCCCCTCCCGCTTCATCACCTCTTGGGCGAAGGGAGAATTTTTCCATTGATCCTTGGGAGCTTCATCACCACCGATGTGAATGAATTTCGAGGGAAACAAAGCGCATACTTCGCTCAGCACATCTTCGAGGAATGCAAAAGTTTCTTCTTTGGGAGCAAAAATGTAGGGATGCACACCCCAACGCGTAATCACCTTCGGCGCGTAATCAGGAATGTCGGTATTGCCGAATTCGGGATAGGCCGCAATCGCCGCTGCTGCATGACCTGGTAGTTCGATCTCAGGCACGATGGTAATGTGCCGCGCCGCAGCATAGGCGACGAGCTCCTTGACTTGCTCTTGGGTATAAAATCCTCCGTAGCGCTTGCCGTCATCGCTGTTGCGATTGCCGTAAGGCGGAGTCGAATCGCGAAAGGCCCCGTCCTCGGTGAGCTTCGGGTATTTTTTGATCTCGATGCGCCAACCTTGGTCTTCGGTCAAGTGCCAGTGGAAGACATTGAGCTTGTGGAAGGCCATTAGGTCGAGGAATTTTTTCAAGTCTTCGATACCGAAAAAATGCCTCCCGCAATCGAGATGTATGCCGCGCCATGCATACGCAGGTTGATCTTCCAAGTACACACAAGGCACTTGTATGCCCTTGGCAGAGATGCTGGCGCTTCCTTTGTCTATAGGCGGTGGTAAGAGTTGCAGGAAACTCTGCGCACCCCAGAATGCGCCCGCTGCATCTTTGCCGATGATTTTCACGCCACGTGGAGTAACTTGCAGCGTGTAGCCCGAGATCGCCAGCGGCAGGGTCTCATCAATGTCCAAGGCGACTTCGGAGGGCAGCATAATGCGCAGTTCTTCAGCCGCTGTGTGAGTTTTCTGGCCGGTCAGCTCGCCGAGCGCAATGGCTAAGAGCTCGGCTTCTTTTGTGAGACGTCGGTCAAATCGAATTGCGGTTTCAGGAGAAACGGTAAATTCACCATCCACCCGCGTCACTTTCGCGGGATAAGGAATCAATGGCAGGCTCGGCGCTTCGTACGCTAGACCAAAAGTTGACATAACAAGCAACGCAATCAAAGTCTGTTTCATTGATAAAGAGAAAACTAGTGACACCGAGAAAAAGAGCAAGCGCCATTTTTGTGCGGTATTTGGCTTTATATTTATCGACGCAAAGTTGCCTCAAACATCCCTACGAGCTCCTTGACCGAGTGATCGCTGCTGATTTGCTCGACGACTTTTTTGCATGCGTGGATTACTGTGCCATGATCGCGACCACCGAAAGCCTCGCCGATGTCCATGAGTGAGGACTTCGTGAGTTGACGGCTGAGATACATCGCCAACTGACGCGGATACGCAATACTCGCAGGGCGACGGCGGCTGGTCATGTCAGCCAAACGCAAATCAAAATGCTCCGCTACGGCCTTTTGAATCGAATCAATCGTCACTTGCTTGGTTGCCTCCTCGCGCAGCAAATCACGCAGTAAATACTCAACTTTTTCAAGAGGAACATGTTCACCAGCCAGCGATGAGTAGGTAGCAACGCGCATCAGCGCCCCTTCGAGGCGACGGACATTGCTGCGAATGTGTTGGGCGAGATAGGCTACGATACTGTCATCAAGCTTGACTTTCCATTCATCCATCTTGCGGCGTAGGATCGCCGTGCGTGTTTCTTCTTGGGGAATTTGCAATTCCACCGTCAGTCCACACTCGAAGCGCGAAATGAGACGCGGCTCGAATTGTTTGATTTCACAGGCAGGACGATCGCACGAGAGAACCACTTGGCGCTGACCATCGATGAGAGTGTTGAAGGTGTGGAAAAACTCCTCCTGCGAGCGTTCTTTGCCCGCGATGAACTGCACGTCATCGATGAGCATGAGCTCAGCCGTGCGGTAGCGTTTGCGAAATTTTTCGAGATCTCCTTTGCGCACCGCATCAATGAACTCGTTGGTGAATTTTTCGCAAGTGAGATAGACCACACGGGATTGAGGACGTGTGCGCAGCCATTCTTGACCGATGGCCTGCATCAAGTGAGTTTTGCCCAGTCCTGGTCCGCCGTGGATGAACAGCGGATTGTAGCCTACTGCTTTATTTTTAGAGACCGCTTGGCACGCGGCATGAGCGAATTGACTGTTATTACCGACGACGAAACGCGAAAAACTATAGAGCGGATTCAGACCTGCGGACTTGAGACGTTTTTCTAACGAATCATCCACGGTCAAAACGGGCTCATCGTCATCATGTTGAAATGGTAATGCTGGTGAAATTGTGACTACCTCAGCATCATCGGCGCAAACCGAAATTTTGACTTCACGCATTCCGTAAACCGAGGCACAGGCCTCAACGAGTTCACCCCAATAATTTGTCTCGATCCATACCGAGTGAATATCGTTCGGGACACCGATAACCATGCGTTGCTCATCGACTGAGAGCAATCGGCAACTGCGGAACCAGCGCTGATAGGCATCAGCACTCACAAGCGATTTCAGTGTTTCTTGTACTTCCAGCCAGTCATGATCGATTGATTGTTTCGTTGAAGATAAATTTTTATTGGTGTCAAACTCCCCTGAGTCCATAGGTTTAATTTTTTTTGAAATTTTGCCATCCCCGTGATCCATGGTGAAACAGAATTTACGTGAGGCGAGAGGGAAATTACCGAAATCAGAGAAAGAAAAAATCAAAAAATTTCAACCCGTTTGTAGATGCTTCGCTAGCCCTCATACCACGGGTGTTCCACACGGTGAAATTTTAAAAATTTTGTGTTAGAGACCTTTAACTTTTCTTGATTTTTCAGCAAGCGCCAATTCAACAAATCAGCTACATCCCTTATAGCATTGCTGTTTTTTCGCTTTCCTTACGCTTTGTCTTGAGTGTTTCTCCAGATGTGGTGAGAATCAGGTTCATGCGAGACTATGCGTTGGACCTGATCATTGTGGGTGTGTATTTCACTGTCATTATTGGCATTGGTTTGCGTGCCTCTCGGGGACAAAAAACGATGGAGACTTACGCCCTGGGTGATCGCTCGATGCCATGGTGGGCGGTGCTTGCATCGATCCTTGCGTCAGAGATTTCAGCTGGCACATTTTTGGGCACACCCGGTGAAGGATTTGCGAAGCGAAATTTTGTCTATGCGCAGTTGGTGATCGGCACGATTTTAGCACGATTGCTCGTCGCTGCGATTTTCATCAAGCCATTTTACAAATACTCCGTGGTGAGCATTTACGAGTTTCTGGAAATCCGTTTTGGCAAACTCACACGCCGCATGGCCTCCTTCGTCTTCTTGCTAACGCGTTCGCTTGCCAGTGGTTCACGCATATTCGTAGCGGCGATTCTTTTAGTCCTTGCATGGCAAATGGTGCATCCCGAGTTTGCCAAAATGACGCCCGACGAGCGCTTCGGGCAAGAGTTGATGATCTATGCGGTATCAGTCATTCTGATTACGGGCCTAACCGCGCTCTACACCACGCTCGGTGGCATCAAGGCAGTGGTCTGGACCGATCTGATCCAAGTCAGCCTGATGTTTGGAGCCGCTATCTACGTGTTCTTTTGGTTGCTCGGCAAAACGGGCGGATGGGCACCATTCGTCGCAGAAATCAAAACGCCGATTTTTGTGGATACGGGCATCAAGCCTGAACATTCATTTGGCCAATCGATCAAGCACATTCTCGAACAAGAATACACGATCTGGGCTGCGTTGTTGGGTTCAATCTTCACCACGCTCGCCACTCACGGCACCGACCAAGACATGGTGCAGCGGATGCTGACATCGAAGGATGCCAAGCGTGGGCAACGTGCGGTGATTGTCTCGGGCCTCGTTGATCTGCCTGTGGTCGTTGGGTTTCTTGCGATCGGCATTCTCATTTATCGATTCTACCAGATTAATCCTGATGGTGCGCCGACGAACGATGTTTTTGCATGGTTCATGCTCCATGACCTTTCGCCCGGTCTGCGTGGACTGATAGCGGCAGGACTTTTTGCCACTGCCATGGGCTCACTCTCCACCGCGCTGAATGCACTGGCCACGACCTTCACCAAGGACTGGTATCTCGGTGTTTTTCGACCAAAAGCCACATCCGAAGAACAGATGAAAGCCGCGCGTGTCTCGACGGTTGTTTTCGCCGTGTTGCTCGCCTTGATTGGCATTGGTACTGCATTCATCAAGCTGAAAAACCCTGAACTGCGAATCATTCCGATTGTGTTAGGCTCATTCGGTTACACCTATGGCTCGTTGCTCGGCATTTTCCTCGTCGGCATGCTCACCAAAAACCGGGGCACTTGTCGCGGCAACAGTATCGCTATGATCGCGGGGCTCTGCGCTACTTTGTTCCTTAGCGGCGCACACAATGACGTGTATGATATTTTTCATGACAAAGAAGCTCGCCTCCGCAATGCCCTGAAAGCCCTGCACCTTGCCTCCGCCGATCCATCCAAGGTAAGCGCCGAAGCCATCGCTACCAAAGCGCGGCTTCCCTTAGAGGAACTCCCCCAAATTTCCCAGCATCACAACGCTCAGGCGCCGCTCTTTTCGCCCACATGGCTTCCCACCGTTTCCTTTACTTGGCGCATCATGATTGGCACGCTCTTCACGGTGGGAGTGGCTCTATTGTTCGGCCAAAGACGCGAAACTCTCGTCGCTCTAAAAGAATAATATCTTGCCATCGCGCTTCACTCACTGCTAACCATATCCTCCGTAACCGTGATTTCTTCACCTACTCATATCGCAGGCATTCTTCCCGCTCGCTGGGGCTCCACTCGCTTCCCCGGCAAGCCGCTTCATCGACTCGCCGGTAAAACGCTCATCCAACACGTCTGGGAACGCTGCATGGAATGTCGCATGCTTGATAGCATCGTCATTGCCACCGACGACGAACGCATTCGTGACGAGGCCCTTTCCTTCGGCGCTAAGGTCACCATGACTGCCGCCGATCACCCCACCGGCACTGACCGGATTGCCGAGGCCGTGCTTGCCATTCCCGAGGCCACGCACATCATCAACATCCAAGGCGACGAACCGCTGATCGATCCCACACTCATCGATGAACTCGCATCAGCTCTCGCAAACGATGCTGCTTTGCCGATGGTAACCGCCGCTAATCCCATTGACGACGATAGCGTATTACACGATCCTAATGTCGTCAAGGTCGTGCTCGATCTCAACGGTCATGCGCTGTATTTCTCTCGCTCGCCCCTGCCCTTCCAACGCAACAAACCTACTGGCCTCAAGCTCTATCGCCATAAAGGCATTTACGGTTATCGCCGCGATTTTCTTGAAACATTCATAACATGGCCACCTTCTCTGTTAGAGCAAGCAGAATCGTTAGAACAACTGCGAGCTCTTGAAAACGGCGCACGCATCAAGGTCATCGTCACGCTCGATGACTCCATCGGTCTCGATACGCCCGAGCAGGCTGCACTGATTGAAGCCCAATTACTTTCACGCCCCTCACACAACACCAAACACTGATCCTAACTACACTATGAAATACATCTTCGTCACCGGCGGCGTCGTTTCCTCTCTCGGCAAAGGTCTTGCAGCGGCATCCATCGGCACATTGCTCGAACAACGCGGCCTTAAGGTCCTGATGCAAAAGTTCGACCCTTATCTTAACGTAGATCCTGGCACCATGTCGCCCTACCAACACGGCGAAGTTTACGTGCTCGATGACGGTGCCGAGACCGACCTCGACCTCGGCCACTACGAGCGCTTCACCTCTGGTGTGCTCTCACGCATGAACAACCTCACCTCCGGGCAGGTGTTCGATTCCGTCATCAAGAAAGAACGCCGTGGCGACTACCTCGGCAAAACCGTTCAGTTCATCCCGCACGTCACCGATGAGATCAAATCGCGCATCTACGAAGTCACCAACAACAACCCCGATGTTAACGTGCTAATCACCGAAATCGGTGGCACCGTCGGCGACATGGAAGGACTGCTTTTCCTCGAAGCGCTGCGCCAATTCGCTCTCGAAGTCGGCAAAGAAAACGTCTGCTTCATCCACGTTACCCTACTGCCCTTCCTCAAAGCCGCGGGCGAAATCAAAACCAAGCCGACCCAGCAATCCGTTGCCAAATTGCGCGAAATCGGCATCCAGCCCGACATCATCATCTGTCGCACCGAGCACGATCTCGATGAAGACAACCGTCGCAAGATCGCGATGTTTTGCAACGTCGACAAGAAAAACGTCGTTGCTTTCCGCGATTGCGACCACTCCATCTACGAGTGCCCGCTCGACCTGCGTCGCGATAAAATCGATCGCCTCGTCGTCGATAAAATCGGCCTCGGCCATACCCCTCCTCCAGCATTGGAAGAATGGGAAAAATTTGTGCAACGCGTCATTCATCCGCGCCACAGCGTCACCATCGCCGTTGCCGGAAAATACACCGAACTACAAGACGCCTACAAATCCATCTACGAATCGCTCATCCATGCCGGTGCCGCGCACGATACCAAAGTGAAGATCGTCAAGATCGACACCGAGGCCATGGAAGAACAAATCGCCTCTGAAGTCATCGGCCACGTCGATGGCATCCTCGTTCCCGGTGGATTCGGAGATCGCGGCATCGAAGGCAAAATCAATGCCGCCAAGTATGCACGTGAGAACAATATCCCGTACTTCGGCATCTGCCTCGGCATGCAAATCGCCACCATCGAGTTCGCGCGTAATGTTTGCGGTCTCACCAATGCCAACTCCACCGAGTTCGACGAAAACACTCCACATCCTGTGGTCAGCTTGCAAGAAGAGCAAAAAAAACTCACCACCATGGGCAACAACATGCGCCTCGGGGCATGCGAGTCGATCCTTTTTGCCGGAACGCAAACCGCACAACTCTACCACGATGCCGATCGCATCACCGAGCGTCACCGCCATCGCTTCGAATTCAACTCCGACTACCGCGATCAACTCGAAGCCAAGGGCCTCGTCATCAGCTCCGTCAGCGCAAAAGAAGGCTTAGTAGAAATCATCGAACTGCCGAAGAACAAATTCCACATCGCCTGCCAGTTCCACCCTGAGTTCCAATCCAAGCCCAACAAACCCCACCCGCTATTCTCTGGGTTCATCAAAGCTGCCCTGGAAAAACGGATGCTGGATGAGGTTTAAATGCTCGGAAAACACCACTCTGATTTTCATTCTCTAGTCCTCTAATCAAATTGATCAGGTAAGGCCTTCGTTGACTTTACTCATTGTTTCGATTGAACATCAAACTCTCGAAACTGGTATTTCTGCAAGAATGATTGCAGATTCTTTGGTTGCCCACCTTGTAATGCGATAAGCGCGACCATGCGAACGCAAAAGTGACACGTTGTGTAATACCATTTGCCATTCGTGCCTCTGGCCAGACAAATGTCCGTTACATTGTGCGGCGGCACTTTATGACAGTGACTCTGGTAAACTAACCATTCTCCACTCTCCATCAAAATCATTCGATCAGACAACCATGGCTCTGCAAGCACTCGATCATCGTGAGAGGAACTGCTATCCTTGAGAAGCCTGATCTCGCCATCAATCCACGGAGGATTATCAGAGAGGCTCGCAATTGCGGAAATGGCCTCTTCTTTCCATTGCAGCCTAGCGGTGCGGGTATTTTGAAGTGAAATTAGCGAATACCCGATCAAACAACCTAGAAGTCCTGCGACAATCAAACAAATGAAGGTAGCTCGTTTCATATTTCTTCGTAAAATCTAAAAAATGAAGGGCTGGGAAGGATGCTCAAAATCGAATCGAGTAGCTGGTGCTTCGTCCGCCGCCAGTATTTTGGGTCAGGATTCCAGTGTCAATCAGTGATCGGATATCGCGTAGAGCGCTATCTTCGGAACACTTGGCGAGCTTAGCGTATTTCGATGTAGTGAGGTTGCCTTGAAAGCCGTCTATCAAACGATTGAGCACGATTTGTTGGCGCTTGTTTACCTTTACTGTATTGGCTATCTCCCATATTTTTGCTTTGTGGATGATTCCCGATAAAGAACTATCTGTTTTTGCAAGAGCGCGATCTAGGCATTGCAAAAACCATTTCAACCAGCTGGTAATGTCTAAAGTGCCACGCTGGCAGCTCTCAAGGCGATGATAATATTCTTTCCGCTCCATCTCAATCTGCGAGGACATGCTGTAAAAACGTTCGGTGGAATTCTCCGCACGTGCGAGCATCAAATCGGTGAGCGCACGCCCAATTCTACCGTTGCCATCCTCGAATGGATGAATCGTCACAAACCAGAAATGGGCGATTCCCGCTTACATAACAGGATCAAGATTTTGATTGCTTTCAAACCAACTGAGAAATTTTATCATTTCAAGTGCAAGACGTTCGGCAGCAGGTGCTTCAAAATGAACACTCTCACGGCCAATCGGGCCAGTTACAATTTGCATCGCGCCAGCATCGGCTGTGCGCCAATCTCCCACCTTGATTTTGAGCATTCTACTTCTTCCTGAAGGAAATAGAATCGAGTGCCAGCCAAACAAGCGATCAGCTGTCAAAGGCTCAGCATAGCGCTGAGTCGCATCAAGCATCATCTCCACAATACCTTCCACATCACGACTGACATCAACCAAGTCGCCGATTTCAACGCCGAATCTGCGGGCAATCGAGGAGCGAACTTGTTCGGGGTCGAGGAACTCTCCTTCGATAGCGCTAGATTTTACCACATCTGCTGTTAGAGTCACTAGACTCGCTTCACTGCGCATTTGAAAACCAAATCCTTGCATGCGGCCCTGAAATAATCCTTGCTTGTGGCGAACGGCAGCCAACAAAGTTGATAGCTTTTTCTCGTCCCAAGTAAAATTTGGCCATTCTTCAATTTCGTGAATGTATCGCATAAATCTCGCTTATTCTGCGGTGATTCTACTAGCGATTCGCCGCAAAATCGATAAAATACGCAATTTTTGCGGTGATTAAGGTGGTGATTCCCCGCAAAAAAGCATTTCTATGCTTTTTAAGAGGTGTTCTTTAGAATCTCGCTAACTCCTTCTATGTCACTTTCGACCACTGCACAAAAGATTGCAATTCCCGCAATGTTTTGTGCAGTCAATCCATTCAACACGGCTCAATTACCAACTTTACAACACCTCTGCTTTGCGGAATTAGGTGATTTTCCGATTGGTCTTTTCAATCATCCCTGCTACACCAAGCGCGTGGACGATACTACCAGCGAACGAGATCACGGCGTGCAGCCATTAGACCAACTCATGACCGAGTGGGGTCTGAGCAACCATGGCCTCGTCGAAGCATCCCACGAGCAACTCAATCACAAGCAAGTGCAAAAGGCCCGCAAAGGCCGTCAACTCACCTTGCACATCATGCAAAAAGTCATGCGCGGCCTCAACATTGCGATCTGGAATCAGCTCTCGAAGGAGCAAAAGGAGACGTATTTTGAGTATCCGCACCACTGGCTTTTTACCTACGCCAAAGGCTACCAATCTGGTCGCGTTGATCCAAATGAAGCGCTCAAGGAGAGCCTTCGTCAGTCATGAAGACCACTACCATTATTGGTTCAGGCACAGCTGGCATCTGCCTCGCTTGGCAATTTTGGTTCAGGGGATTCCCCTTTCGGCTCATCGATTCAGGTATTCGGGGCAGTTCTCATGTCGCCGCAGGATTGATCAATCCCGTATCGGGAAAAAATTGCACAGTTCCCGAAGACTATGCCCTGCATTTCTCGCAAGCCGGAGATTTTTATCAGCGGATCGAATCGATTCTACATACAACCTTTTGGCATCCGTTAGAAATAATTCGCCTAATCGCCGAGCGCGATGATCACAAGCTCGGAAAAAAAATGCGCGAAGGCGATGCTTCCGCTTGGGTCATTCGTAAGTTGGATGAATCTCCCTGGCCCGATTCCTGCGCTTACCTCTTGCACCACGGAGCGCGTCTGAATGTCGCGCAATTTCTCGCGAGCAGCCTGGCATTTTTCCAACAACAGGGCCTCGTCGAGACGCGACTCATCGATCCTGATGCATTGCCTAACAGCGAGATTTTCGTCTGGTGCGGCGGTGCTAAGGGATTGCTCGATCAGGTGCCCGTCGCCTGGCAACATCGAAGCGCAAAAGGTGAAATCCTCACCGTTGAAGCACCGCAGTGGCAACAACAGCGCATGATCACGGGGCGGAATTGGCTCATACCACTGGGCCAAGATCAATACAAAATTGGTGCATCATACGAGTGGGATTTTCTTCACTCGGAGCCGACGCCTGCTGGACTAGAATTTCTGAAAGAGATCGCACGAGACCTCGGTGGCGAAAATTTTTCCATTATCAATCATGAGGCAGGTATTCGACCGATCGTTCGCAAAAGCAAGCCTGTAGCTGGACTGATTTCTCCCACTTGTGGCGTATTCAACGGACTGGGTTCGAAGGGCTCACTAACCGCTCCTTGGGCCTCGGCGCATCTCGCGGCCGAAATCATCGATGGCATACCCATCGAATCAGGCTTGAGTGCCAGCACCTACTTTGCTAGCATTGCGCGCTGATTTTCTTCCTCTCATGCATCCATTTTTTCCCCGACCTACCCAACTCGCCCAAAACTGGATCGCTCAGATCCTGCGACCTGGAGATGTCGCCATCGATGCCACACTTGGCAATGGAAACGATGCCCTTTTTCTAGCTCGTTGCGTCGGACCTAACGGAAAAGTGCATGGCTTCGATGTGCAAGCCGCAGCCCTATGCACATCGACAGAACTTTTCGAGAAAAACCAAATCCCGCAGGATCAATACTCCTGGCATCTGCTATCTCATGCGGAAATGCAACAAGTCGTCACCGCACCCGTGCGCGCCGTGATGTTCAACCTCGGCTACCTGCCCGGAGAAGATCGCAACGTCATCACACAAAGCAAGGAAACATTGCTCGCGCTGGAGGCCGCATGCTCATTGATCGACCCCGCTGGCATCATCACGATCGTGTGTTATCCTGGTCATGCAGGTGGCGATGCCGAAACCGCCGAAGTTATTGCATGGGCCGACAAACAAGGAGCGGCGTGGCACGTAGTGGTCTATGAAAAGCGGGCGACTTTGCGTAAAGCTCCCATTCTCATCGCCATGCACAAGAAAGGAGCAGGCACATGAGCAACGACGCGCACTGGATGGCGCTGGCGCTGGAAGAAGCGCGCAAAGGCATCGGTAAAACCGCGCCGAATCCACCTGTGGGCTCTGTGATTGTCAAAGATGGCATTTTGTTAGGCAAAGGCTGGCATCGCAAAGCGGGCACACCTCATGCCGAACGCGTGGCCCTAGCCGATGCCCGCGAGCGCCAGGGCGATGCCGCTCTGCGTGGTGCCAGTGCCTATGTCACCCTCGAACCCTGCTCCACGCACGGCCGCACTCCGCCCTGCGTGCAAGGTTTGATCGAAGCCGGCATCAGCGAAGTGATCTATGCCTGTCAAGACCCCAACCCTGCGCATGCTGGACGGGCAGATCAGATCCTAACAAAAAATCAGATTGTCGTTCGCAAAAACATCTTACGCGAAGAAGCCGAAGCCATTCTGCGACCCTTTGCCAAAGTTCATAGAACTGGTTTGCCTTGGGTCATCCTCAAGACCGCGATGAGTCTGGACGGCCGCATCACCCGCCCCGCAGGAGAAAGCTCGTGGCTCACAAGTCAGGCTGCACGACTCGACGTACAGCATTTGCGCAGCGAAGTGGACATGATTATCACCAGCGGCGAAACCGTTCGCCGCGATCACCCAGCTCTGACGATTCGAGTGCCCGAACTCAGCGCAGGCCGCGAGCAACCATGGCGTTTGGTCATCAGTCAGCACCCAGATACTCTACCGATCACAGCACCATTGTTTGCCGATGAATGGAAAAACCGCACGCTGGTGCGCGGCGGTGATCTTACGCAAATTCTTCGCACTTGCGTCATCCAGCAAGGAATCCTCTCAGTGCTCGTCGAAGCAGGCGGCAAGCTCGCCGCAGAACTCTTGCAGCACAATCTCGTGGATGAGGTCGTCACCTATCTCGCACCAATGATCACAGGAGGATTACCGGCCATTGCCGGAGAAATAAGCCATCCCCACAAGCTCAAAAACATCGTATGGAGCCAACTCGGCCCCGATGTGAAGTTACGTGGGCTAATCTGAGATATCAAACTTTCAGACGTAAGACATTACGAACAATTTACTCTCTGATCACTGCTGACTGATCACCCAACACTTTTTTCGTTACTTCTCCAACGCCTGACACAGCCAAGCAATCCGCGCAGCAGGTGATTCCATTTCGAGCAGATTTTGCCGCATTTCAATGTCATGAATGAATTGTTGCGAAACAATGTCGGCCAAAATCACCGGATCATCGGTGCGATGCAGCAGCTCCATCACCGATTTGCGAACTTCCTCTGGCAATTCTGGGATCGCATCTTCCACGCATCCGCGCAATGTCGTCGTAGCCGCAGCCGCTTGATGTGGTGGCTCGAAGATTGCCGGAATCGGTTCAATTTCGGCATAAGGGTAGGATTTCCCCTCGATCCAACGCAGGAATTTCACCCGTATCACACCATGCAGCAACAAATTCGAGGTGCCATCCTCTTGCTCATGGGAAGCACGCACAATGCCAATCGTGCCCACCCCAGCTGCGGATTGCTCAGGATCTTCCGAATCGTTCAATCGATTGCACACCGCAAAAAAACAATGCCCATCAATCGTTTCCTGCAACATCTCACGATAACGTGGCTCAAAAATACGCAGCGGCAGTCCGCCATGAGGAAACAACACACAATCGGGAAGAATCATCACTCCCACTTGCTCCGGTAGATGTAGTGCAGACATTTTTTGTTAGATAAAAAGGTGAAAAAATTCGAGCGCTAATCGCTCCGCAGTTCTTAATCATGCCACAGCTTCCCATTCTTGCAAATCGCGGATCAAATCCCCAATGCCATGGCACGGACGCGGGACGAGTGTGACCTCATTTTAACCGAGGAAAAGCCGAAAGATGGAAAACCTCAGCAGAAAGCGCGACATCTTGGCAGCATTCTTCGCCCATGGTGCATTTTGACGTTGAAAACACCCGCCATTTGATGCTTGCTCACGTCACGTATGTCCGAGAGAAAAACTTTAGAAGAACGTCATCAAATGTCCGATCTGGATCGTCTCCGCCATTCTTGCGCTCACGTGATGGCCACCGCGATCTCTCGGATCTGGCCCGACGTGCAATTTGCCGCTGGTCCCCCTGTGGACAATGGCTTCTTCTATGACATGGAGTTGCAGCATCGGATCTCGCCCGATGATTTTCCACGCATCGAGGAAGAAATGAAAAAAGTCGTCAAAGACAATGACTCCTTTGAGCGCGTTGTCGTTAGTCGCGATGAAGCCATGGCACTTGCTCTGAGCGGTCGTCTCAGCTTCGTCACCGAGCGCGACATGCCTAGCACGTTCAAGGTGGATCTGCTCAATGACATCCCCGCAAACGAAGAAATCTCGCTGTATAAAAATGGTGACTTCTGGGACCTCTGCGCCGGCCCTCACGTTGGTCGCACCGGAAATTGCAAAGCATTCAAGCTGATGAGCGTTGCCAGTGCCTTCTACAAAGGCGACAAAACTCGTCCCGTATTGCAACGCCTCTATGGTACTTGCTTCAAAAATTCGACCGAACTCCAGGAGCACCTCGTCAAGTTAGAAGAAGCGAAAAAACGCGATCACCGCCGTCTCGGACGTGAGATGGGACTTTTCCACATCGATGAAATGGTCGGCCAAGGTCTGATTCTTTGGAAACCCAAAGGTGGTCTCATCCGCCGTGCCTTACAGGAGTTCATCACCTCCGAGCTCGACAAACAAGGCTACTCGCAGGTCTTCACACCGCACATCGGCAAGCTCGATCTCTACCGCACTTCCGGCCACTTTCCCTACTACCAAGAAAGCCAATACCCAGCGATTCCTGAGCGCAGTGTGTTAGAAAAACTCGCCGATGAAGATGCCACATGCGCCACTCTCATCAACGGTTTGGAAAATGGCGAATATGAGGGCTACATGCTCAAGCCGATGAACTGCCCACACCATATCAAAATTTTCGATAGTGAGCCACACTCCTATCGCGATCTGCCCGTGCGCCTAGCTGAATTTGGCACCGTGTATCGCTGGGAGCAATCTGGCGAGCTGGGTGGGATGACGCGCGTCCGCGGCTTTACTCAAGATGATGCTCACCTTTTCTGCACGCCCGAACAAGTGGCTGCAGAAGTGCAAGGCTGTCTCGGACTCGTCAAAAAAGTGTTAGGCACTCTTGGTATGCACGATTACCGCGTCCGCCTCTCGCTCCGCGATCCAGATTCCGACAAATACGTCGGTGATCCTGCCAACTGGGAAAAAGCCGAAAACGCCTTGCGTGAGGCCGTGCAAACTCTCGGCGTCGAATACAGCGAAGAACTCGGCGAGGCCGCATTCTACGGACCAAAGATCGACTTCGTGGTCAAAGATGTCATCGGTCGCGATTGGCAACTCGGCACCGTGCAGGTCGACTACAACCTACCTGAGCGCTTCAATCTCAGCTACATCGGCGAGGACAATCGTCCCCACCGCCCCGTAATGATTCACCGCGCTCCCTTCGGCTCACTCGAACGTTTTACCGGCCTGCTCATCGAGCATTTCGAGGGTAAATTCCCCACCTGGCTTGCTCCCGAGCAAGTCCGCGTGCTACCGATCTCTGATAAATACATGGAATACGCCGAGAAGGTCACCGCTCAACTCGCCGACGAAAAAATCCGCGTAAGCTTGGATCGAGACTCCGATAAAATCGGCGCAAAAATCCGCAATGCCCGCCTCGACCGCGTGCCTTACATGCTAATCATCGGTCAGAAGGAAGAAGAGGAACAATCTGTCTCTGTGCGCCATCGCGACAAAGACGATCTTGGTTCCCAATCCCTCGCCGATTTCCTATCCCACATCACGACTGAAGCACGCAACCGCACGCTCTAACAAAAAATCGACCAATTCAAGCGCGCCTCCCGACGAGGCGCGCTTTTTTTGTAAGCTTCTCGGCGCAACCTTCGTTCTGCTTTTATGTTTTCTATTTTATGCCGCTGTTTTCTAATCGCGATTCTAACATTTTCAATGAAAGCGGAATCACTCGATGCCGCGTGTGACTTGTCACCGGCGATGACGGAATTGATCCACACGCCACGTCGTGCTCCCGCGGATTGGAAAGAGCGCTCAGGGGCTGTCTTTTTGAACCAACAATGGGAAAAGGATTGCAATGTCCGCTGGTATGTCGAATTGCAGCGCGATGGCGGACGCTGGGTGCAGGCCGGCTTGGCTCATCGCAATGAAGAAACCATCGCCTGGGGCTTGAAACAATTGCAGTGGGGCTTTCAACAGATGGCCGAGGATGGTTCCTTCGCCTGCGATGATGCTTTTCATAGCGCGACTTTTTTGGTCGAAACCACGGCGCATTCGATCTTGCTGATCGAGGCCTCCCCTTTTGCAAAAACCTTTCAAACACAAGTAGCAGAGCTGAAAAATCCTTTGCTGCGATGCGCCTTATGGATGGCATCATCGCTCAATTTCTCAGCCGCGGAAAAACAGCGGATCTATACACATCGACGATTCCTGTTAGGAAGTGCACTGATGCAAACAGCACTGATTCATGACAACAAGCTGCTGCGGCAACCGGCGGAGTATTTCATTCAAGACGGTATTCGTATGCAACGAAAAGATGGTGCATTTCTCGAAAAAGGCGGCCATGATTCCAGTTATCATGCGGTCGCGATGATTTACTTCCAGCGGATTCTCCTGGTCACACCAAAGGAATGGCAGGCTGATACTTGGAAAGCATCACTCGATCAAGGCCTGCGCTGGATGGTCGGAAGAGTGAAGGAAAATGGCGAGGTCGAGGTCAAAGGAAATACCCGCACGGGACTTGGCCAAGAAAAAGGCCGCACCGGTAGGCTCAAGGGCGTCAACTTACCCGAATTCGCTACAGCACTTCTCTACTATGCCTATCGTAGCAATAACCCGCACTACGAGGCATTGGCACGAAAAGTGTTAGGGAAATGAATCCGCTTTATTTCGCAGGAATGCGAATTTTAGCAGAAGTGTGCATCGGCGCCGTGGCAATAATTTCCCAAGCACCTCCTGCCGCCGCGCCTTCGGGAGCAGCAGGCATACGCAATTCCCCAGCGGACTTCGATTTCAGCTCAGCCATGCCTTGACTCAGTCCGAGAATCGCTTGCAAAATTTCAGCAGACTCTTGCTCGTTGACAGCAGCTTGCGGAGGCATGGGAATTTCCCCCCAGGCACCTGCACCACCGGTGCTGAGTTTTTTCTGGAGATTCTTCAACGCCGCTGGATCATCCCGATAACGCATCGCGACATTGAGATAACTCGGCCCCACCGAATTGGTATCCACTTGATGGCACGCGAGACATTGCTTGGCTTCGATCAATTTTGCAGCCTCTCCAGGAAGAACGGGGCCACCGGCATCGTGCCCTGTTGGCGCAATGTAGCGTGCGCGCACGACCAAATCTTTTTCTTGCATCGCTCCTGCGACTTGAAAGGTCAAGGTTTCACCAAATCCGATGGCACTTGGTTTGTTCGGAAAGCTAAAGGCTAGTTCGGGCATGTTCGCGGCATTCAAGAGCACACGAGCGATGCCTCGCTGCCCTTTTTCATCGGTCACCACCGCACGCAATTGCTCGACGCCGTCGATGTTGAGCGTATAGCTCTCCCCTTTGCCGAGCACTGCATCCTTTTGACCCTTGGTGCCGTACCAGACGACCTCACACTTTTGATTTTCGGGATCGTTGACAGTGACAGCATAGGTTTTATTTCCGCGATCCTCAATTTTAACCTGCGGCGCCTGGTTTCCTGAATCAGGCAGGATCAAGCGAATGCGGCCATTGGTATTGAAATACCACTCGGAGCCATATTCTAATAAAAACAAGCTGCCATCGGCGGCCATTTCCATGTCCATCGGATGTTGCAAACCATCTAAAAAGACTTCCATTTTGACGAAATTTTCATTCTCATCGAGCTTGACCTTCCACGCCTTGTTGCGCATCCACTCGTAGGTAATTAAGCTACGATCATCGGCTTCACCCAAAATATTGTGCGGGCGCTTGGCATCGTAATAGAAAACTGGTCCTGCCATGGCATTGCGGCCACCAGTGCCCATCAACGGGAATTTTTCGCTATCTGCATAAGGATACCAAATCAGAGCCTGACGAGCCGGCGGAAGATCGGTGAGACCCGTATTAAATTTTGATGGGTTTTTCGGGGCCTTGGGATCTGTCATGACTCCTGTTGTGCCATTCGTGAAATCGACAAGCGGATAGGGCTGGTTATCCGCAATCACAAACGGCCAGCCATGGTTACCAGCGGTTTTGGCTTGGTTCACTTCATCGTGCCCCGCAGGACCTTTGTCCGAAGGATTTCCAGCATCGGGACCGACCTCGCCCCAGTAAACGGTGTTGGTTTTCGGGTCGATCGACATGCGGAAGGGATTACGACAGCCCATCACAAAAATTTCCGGACGCGCTTTGGCATTGCCTTTCGGAAACAAATTGCCTTCGGGAATCTCGTAGCCCTTTTCGGTCGGCTTGATGCGCAATACCTTACCACGCAGATCATTGGTGTTGCCCGCGCTGCGCATGGCATTAGCGTGATCGTGGCCATCGCGATCATCGATCGGAGCAACGCCGTTGCTTTCAAAGGGATTGGTATTGTCACCGGTGCTGAGATAAAGCAAACCATCTTTGCCGAAGGCTAACGATCCGCCATGATGACAGACGCGATCGCGACGATCGCTCGGGATTTCTAAAAGCATTTGTTCCGAGCTCAAATCGAGTAAGCCATCTTTCAACGAGAAGCGCGACAAACGATTGAGCATCTTATCGGCAGCGCTGTAATAAAGATAGAGCCGCTGGTTTTTCGCAAAATCAGGATCGAGCGTGATGCCTAACAATCCATCCTCGCGCGCCCACGAACTATTTTTGTTTTCCTCTTTGAGAGCCGTTACAGGAACCTGCCCAATCACAAACATCGCACCTGTGGCTGGCACCACGCGCAGCACGCGACCCTCGCGCTCGACGACAAAAACATCACCGTTCGGCGCAAGGCTGATCTCCATCGGATCGCGCAAATCAGAGGCGATAAAAGTCGTCAGCAACGCAGCTGACGCCAGATCGGAGAGCATGATTAACGAAAGAAAGCAAAGCAAAGGAGATTTTTTCATCGGATAAAATACGTGTTACGCTACGCGAATCTATCTAACAATGCAGAACGATCTTTGTCAACAAACTGCAGAGACATCCCTCAAGAAAAATGACCCTTTTACTCTAACGAGTTTACACACTAAGTCAAATGAATTCGAGCAAATCGAAACTATATTTTCCAAAGCGCGCTTTTTGTATTTTTCTGATGGAATTTGGGGCCAATCTGTGCATAATACCAAATGGATATGGAATGGTTCCGTGTCTTCAAAAAATAGAAAATATACGATTATGCAAACTGCTAATGTGAACCCACCGATCACGATTACTGTCCGTCACGAAGAACTCACCCAATCGATCCGCGATTACGCGGCAAAGAAAATTGAAAGCCTCCATTTGGACTACCCGAAAATCATCGAGGCGAAGTTCATTCTCGATGTTCAGAAAAATCGCCACATCGCCGAGATCGTTCTTTTTTGCGCAAACCACATCACCATCGAGGCCCACTCAGAGGCACCAAGCATGTATGCTGCGATGGATGAAACTATCGACAAAATTGCCCGCCGCATGCGCAAGCAAAAAACTCGATTGATGAAGCGCAATCGCCCGCATCGCAATGAGTCAATCCGCTATCTTGATCAGAAATACTTCACCGAGGAAGCGATGGATCACCCCGAGGATTCCACGCACGATCCCGAACCTTTCATCATGCATCCCGATAACTACAAGCTGCGAACCATGTATAAAGAAGACGCTATTATGGAACTGGAACTCGGTGACCGACCCTTCGTCCTCTACAAATCAGCGCGCCGCGGTTGCTTGACGATCATCTATCGCCGTAAAGATGGCGAATATGCCGCGATGGACATTAACAAAGACGCACTCTGAGCGAAGTGTGATCATCCCCTCATAACGCAAACAAGCTCTCCATAGCTGGAGAGCTTGTTTCGTGTAAAAACCTAGCGAAAATTATTTTGCCTCAGGCTTGTAGTTTTTGGAGACGTAGCCTTCTGCCACTTTGCCGTTTTCATCGAGTTTACCTACCGACCACAGCAAGCCGCGGCAAACCAGATCTAGGAAGCGTTTGTCAGCAACTGTATCGTTATTGTGACCAAGTGTGGTGCTGAAAATGCGGGTTTTTTTATCGCCAAATTCGTTCGTCCAGACAATGCAGGCATGATTTTGACCGGGCTTATCACCTGCGTCCTGCTTACCTTCCGCAAGCGATTTAGCAGTTGGCCAGTTTTTGAAGTTACCCTCGATGCCGTGCACGTTGTTGTAAAGCTCTTCGTTGACGGTCGTCCAATCTTCAAGACCTTTCACGATGGCATGGTTTTTGTTGGTGTATGTCACCTGAATCGGCTTTTGAGGTCCGTGTCCGCTGGATTGCAGACCGAGCATGTTAAACCATGAAGCTTCGGGAGCATCAGGCTTCATGGGTTGACCATAAGGACCACTACGATACGAGTGCATGGCGCAATGCAGGTTGACTGCAGGTACGCCATTTTTGTGAGCGTTGACGATGTTTGCTATGATCTTGGGGTCGGTGATGTCAGCAGCGCACTCGTCGTGAATCACCACGTCATAAGCCTTGGCCCAATCAGGATTTTGGTAAATCGGAAATTGTGGCTTGGTCGAACCATCAGGAGTGAACTCAATCGTCACTTCGCAATTGACTCGCGCCTGAATGCCTTCAGAAAGGATGTGTTGTTGATTTTTGTAGTCGTGGCAGCATCCACCGATGACCAAGAGAACTTTCAAAGGTTTTACTTCCGCTTGAGCGAAGCCGAGGCTCGCCATAGCACAACAGGTAATGAGCAGTTTTTTGATCATATGCGTAGAGAAATTACTGTCAGAATTCTACGAACTTATCAAATCTTTTCTCAAAGCATCCTCTGAGAATGGCCGAAACACAAAACGACCGATTGAAAGACCTTCAATCGGTCGTTCGGATAAAGGATTTTATAATGTCCGCAAAGGCGACTCAACAACAGGAATATACTAGCAATTTCGCCAAACTTGCAGAAGTAGGCTCAGGAACGCAGTCACAACCCGTATTTTGGAGATTGTTGATGTCCCAACCGAGATTCTTGGTATTTTCCTACCAACCACCAATTTCGCAACGGAGGACTTCCCCGCTCGCGAGATTTTATCAAGCGTTGGAGTTGTAGAGGCTCACTCCTTTGTAGCAGGCAGTGCTGTTGATTTCAAAGTACTTCAAGTAGCCCTCCTGAATTGAGCATTGCCAGTCTAGCACGCGCATAGTAGCCTCCGCTCGTGAAAAATAGTCCACTGAAACGCTATTACCCGCTGCTTTGGGAGATCCGCGCAACGTTTGGCGGCGGCATCCTCGCAGGGATCATTTATGGCATCGCCAGTGGTTTTGGTCTCCCTACCATCGTAAGCAAGGTCTTTCCGCTACTATTCCGCGATCAAGAAAAAATGAAAGACGTTCCGCTCTGGGTCATCGATTTCCAGCAAAAATGGCTCAACGGCTCTATCGAATCACTCACTTTGCTGATGTGTATGCTGATTCCTTTGATTTTCCTGCTCCGTGGCGCTTCGGGTTATGCCAACACCTATTTGATCAATAAATCCGGATTTTTGGTGCTCGAACGCATCCGCACGATGGCATTTAACAAGTTGCAACGATTGCCAATGAGTTACTACCACGGCAATAAGTCGGGCGATCTCCTCTCGCGCCTCACTTACGACTCTGAAGTCATCCGCAATGCCATCGCCCAAGGCAGCAACGACTTGATCAAGCAGCCCGCCACGCTTATTGCTGCGATTTATTTCCTCATTGCCAAATCAACCGAAAATCAAAGCCTAGGCATCGCCATGATTGGATTATTATCGATCCCCCTCTGCGTGATTCCCATTTCTCGTGCGGGCAAAAAAATCGCTCAGCGCAGTAAAGCAGTGCAGAAGCAAATGGGTGAGACCTCCTCGACAATCAACGAAACGCTGCAATCGCCGCTAGAAGTCCGCGTCTATCAGCTCGAATCCCGTCAGCAAAATACCTATGCCACTCAAGTTAAAAACGTACTCTACCTCATGCTGAAGGTCGTAAAATACAAGGCTCTCATCTCCCCCGCCATTGAGATAGTTGCCTCCGTGGGCTTTGCCTTTGCGCTATACCTAGGAGTGCAACGCGGTATGACGCTGGAAAATTTCATGGCCGTCGGCATGGCTTTGTTCATGGCCTACGAACCGGTAAAAAAACTCGGTGCCGTCAACGCGCTCTTACGCCAAGGCGGTGCCGCGGCCGAGCGCCTCGAGATGATTTTCAAAGCCGAAGAAACCGTCGCTGAACCTGCGGCGAAGGAAATCAAAGCGCGTGGCGCAATCATCGGCGACGTACGCTGGGAAGGTGTCTCTTTTTCCTACGATGAGGAACCAGTTCTGCGCGATGTTTACTTGCACGTGCCGCACGGCCAAATGATCGCTTTTGTCGGTCCAAGCGGCTCGGGCAAGACGACGATGGTCAATATGCTGCCGCGTTTGTTTGATCCAATTGCTGGGCAAATTCTCATCGATGGCACCGACCTCCGTGCCTGGTCGCTCGCAGATTTGCGCCGCAACATTTCCGTGGTGCCACAAATGCCGGTGCTGTTTCAGGATTCGATCGCAGAAAATATCCGCGTAGGTCGACAAGATGCCACTGATGAGGAAATTCGCGATGCAGCGATCAAAGCGCACGCGCACGCATTTATCGAACGCTTACCCGATGGCTACCAAACAGTCGTCGGCGAGCGGGGATCGAGCCTTTCGGGCGGTCAGCGACAACGCATCGCCATGGCCCGGGCCTTTTTGAAAGACGCGCCCATTTTGATCCTCGATGAAGCCACTAGCGCGCTCGATGCTGAAAGCGAAGCCGCAATCACTGAGTCCTTGAGAATTCTTTGCCAAGGGCGCACGACTTTTCTCATCGCCCATCGCTTTTCCAGCATTCGCCTAGCGGAACGCATCGTTGTGTTAGAAAAAGGACAAATTGTCGCCAGTGGCACATTTGAAGAGCTCGAGAACCAACCCGGCACCTTCCGTAAATTGTTAGAGGCAGCAGGTGAGCGGCATGCGTAAGGCATTGCAAGATTTTCGCACATGATTACGTAACAGAAAAACATGTTTCTTCGTCACCTCCATGTGCCGATGCTCGCCATCGCATTTTCATCACTTCTCGATGCGGCCCCGCTTCCAGCTCACCCGCGGCTGCTTTTCCCGAGCTCTGAGGAAACTTTAGTAGCAAAAAAAATCACTACTGATCCCCTCGCCGCGCAGCTCCAAAAAAACATTCTCGCCCGCGCCGATGCTACGCTCAAAGAGCGCACCTGCCGCTTCGAAAAATATGATGGTAAACGCCTGTTGCCGGAATCCCGATTAGCGCTCCACAATGTTCTTCACAGCGCCTGGGCTTGGCGCACCACCAAGGATCAGAAATACTTCGAGCGCACCCTTCGCGAGATGGATGCCATCTGCGCGATGGATCATTGGAACCCCGACCACTACCTCGATACCGCAGAAATGAGCACCGCCTTGGCGATTGGCTATGATTGGCTTTATCTAAAGTTGGATGACAAACAGCGCAGTTATTACGCAAAAAATTTGTTAGACAAAGGTCTCGCCCAGATCGAAGGGAAAATCGCCAACAATCGCTGGTGGCAAAGCCCATCAAACAACTGGTCACAAGTCTGCGGAACAGGCATGGCCTTCGCGGCGATCGCTTTGCACGAGCGGGAACCGCAGCGCTGCGATCGTGTCATCGAGCAATCTAGCAAGCTACTCGCCCAGTGCGAAACATTTTATCACCCCGATGGCGCATATCCCGAGGGTCCCGATTATTGGCACTACGGCACCAACTACCAAACCCTCCATCAAGCTCTCGACTTTTTACCACAAAATCAAAAACTGTTAGAATCTGTGTGGCGACGTACTGCGGAATTTGTGATCCACAACATTGGTCCAACAGGCATCTGCTTCAACTACGCCGATGGTGGCATGCGCAAAAATTACCCGACTGCCGCGCAGAGTTTTTTGGCATCAAAGTTTCCCGAAAGCGATCTACCCAATATCGTCCGTGCACATCTGAATACCTACCTTGATCAGCCATTTTCGCAAGGTGGAGCGAGTGATGTGCGCTTCCATCCGCTGCATCTGCTCTGGCTGCCCACCGCCACCGCAAAACGCCAACCCACCCGCACCTATGATCTTTTCCACGGTCTGCAAGACGTTGCGTTTGCGCGCACCAATTGGTCAAATCATGCTGCATGGCTCGCAATCAAAGGTGGCACCGGTGCCGCCAGTCACGGTCACCTCGATGTCGGATCGTTCATTTATGAAGCTCAAGGGCATCGTTGGTTCATCGACATGGGTAAGGAGGGCTACAACCTACCCGGTTACTTTGGCAAACAACGCTGGGATTATTTTCGACTGAACAATCGCTCACACAACACCCTCGTCATCAACGATCAAATCCAAAGCACACCGGCCATAGGTTGCCCGATCTCCCCATGGAATCCCATCAATTCAGGCGCCATCGAGTGCGTGATTGACCTCACTACCGCCTACTCAGGTGAGGCAGATAAAGCCACGCGCATGGTTCGATTTTCTCCTACCAGTGGTGAAACTCGTATCACCGATGTGATCCTCAAACCACGTGGTCCCGTACGCTGGGCAGTCGTTATTGATTCCGCTTTCACCATTCAAGGAAAAACAATCACCCTCGCCAACAAAGGAAAAAAACTCACACTGACTCGACACGATTCCCACGGCGGTGATTGGCAAGAATTTTCACTCAAACCACCAACGAGTGCCGAGAACCCAAACATAGGCTACCGCATGATCGGCTTCACCGTGCCAGCGGCCGAAAAGCTTAGCCTCAATGTTTCTTGGCGTTGATCATTCCGTGAACTCCCACGCAGCTGGCCAGTCACAGTTGTCAGGAACCAACAATGTTTTCTCGCGAGAAGTGCTCCCTTTTTCTAACAAAATATGAGATTTCCCTAAGCCTAACAATTTCGCAACAAAAGCCACCACTTCCAGATTTGCTTTGCCCTCTGCTGGTGGAGCAGCGATCCGCACCCTCAAAACTCGACCATGCAAGGCATGTGCTTCCCAGCCTTGAATGGCACTCTGCCGGGCATTCGGCGTTACGCGAATATGGAGTTTTTTCATGATTGATGCGCAATGTTCTATCACCCACGAAAAGCGCAAACAAGCACCGTGGGATAAAATCTCCGCATCTCAGGGAAAAGATTGCACAAGCCTGCTGACACGCTATCTTACTCCCACGCATGCAAAAAACGGATCAACGCGAAATGGTGTTCGATGAAGTGAGCCTCATGCTCTCGGAAAAACGCACCGCTCTGTCCATTCTACGCACAGGCATCGCGATCTTCTCGATTCCGCTTTCCCTTGGCTCGGTGCTCATCGCCACATCGCAACTCTACGATCCCGATCAAATCCTCTATCTCATCGTCCCCGTTCTCGCAGGTTGCACACTTCTCGTACTAATCTCTCTCTGGCTCATGATCACCGCTGCCGTCAAACTCCGCAACAACGAACGCCGACTCGATCGCTTGATTGAAAAAAATCAATTCCTTCGCAACATCGTGGATCCCTGAACTCCCACGGAGCGCGGACTTTCCTGCCCGCCGTAGCCTTGGCAGAGGAGGGAGTCCGCAACACCCAACCCCAACACCCAACCCCAACAC
>Ga0209444_10000034_pt1 | contig 70719 bp, 63 predicted proteins | sample LauGreFaBDMM15DN_2_FD_188215 | JGI IMG/M metagenome (GOLD analysis project Ga0209444, IMG submission 188215) | Freshwater lake microbial communities from Lake Michigan, USA - Fa13.BD.MM15.DN (SPAdes) (version 2) | ecosystem: Environmental > Aquatic > Freshwater > Lake | place: Lake Michigan... | reverse complement strand
TTTGCCAGCAAGTGTGCCTTCTTCAGCTTCGCCTTCTTTGTCGCACTCTTTTTTGCATTTGCCAGCAAGTGTGCCTTCTTCAGCTTCGCCTTCTTTGTCACACTCTTTTTTGCATTTGCCGGCAAGTGTACCCTCTTTTTTCTCTTCTTCACCGTCTTTTTTGCACTTTTTGCAATCAGCTACGGTTTCTTCTTTTTTCTCTTCTTTACCGTCTTTTTTGTCGTGCTTTTTCTCGCACTTGCCGCAATGGGCTACGGTTTCTTCTTTTTTCTCTTCTTCACCGTCTTTTTTGTCGTGCTTTTTCTTGCACTTGCCGCAATGGGCTACGGTTTCTTCTTTCGATTCTTCACCGTCTTTTTTGCACTTTTTGCAGTCGCCAGCGATGGCGAAGCAGGAAAGAGCAAAGAGACTAAGAGTTGTCCACAGTAGTTTTTTCATGTTGTAGTTATATGGTAGTTGTTGTTACTCGCGAGAGTAGTTGTATTCTAGCCCTCATTCTATAACGCTGCAACTGATATTTTTTGTTTTTGATTTTTTTGTGTTTTTTCGTTGTGACATAATTCTGATGCTTGACCGCTGTTGAAGCCCAGCTAATGTGGCGCTGTGATAGTGATTTTGGCAAATATGAGTAGCTCTTTGATGCAGTTGGGCGGCTGGGGGGAGGTCGGTGTTGCGCTGGCTTGGTTCGTTACGGGTAGCTTACTCGCGGCGGGTTTGTTGGGATGTTTGATCCCGATTTTGCCGGGTCATTTGATTTTGTTTGTTGCGGCCGTGGCTCATCGGTTGATGTTGGGCGAGGCGTCAGGGCTGCGCTGGTGGTCTTTTGTGATTCTTGCCCTGCTATTGATTGCCTCGCAGGTGTTTGAATTTTTTAGCGGCGCAGCTGGTGCGAAATGGTTCGGCGGCAGCAAATGGGGATCGTGGGGCGCTCTCGTGGGTGGCATCGTCGGCATGTTTTTCTTTCCCTTTGGTCTGTTTCTCGGTCCGCTGATTGGAGCGTTACTTTTTGAAAAACTGTTTGCCAAAAAAGAGAATGCCGCCGCAGCTGTCTCTGGCGTAGGCAGTGTGCTCGGCACCGTCGCAGGGATGGTGATCAAATTGGCCGTGGGCGTTGTAATGAGTGTGTGGATCATCATTGATGCCCTTGAGCTAGTCTAGAAATCAGGGTGCGATGTTCAGGCTGACGCGCAGCGATTTGTCTTTAGCCGTGAGTGTGATCGATTGGCTTTCTTGCGGTTGAGCTGTGTTTTTCTCCACGACCACTACCTGATAGCGCACGCCTTGTGGCACGGGAATGGTGAGATATTGGTTCATGTCCGCGGTGGCTGATGGCGTGGTGCCTTTTGCCACGACGACATCAAATTGCCGAACCTCCACCGCTATCGCACGGCGTTGTTTGCTGCCATCAGCCAGAGTCGCGACGGCATCGATGCGCAGTTCGCATTGTCCCGGTTTGGGAATGCTGTCTGCTCCGAGTGTAATATAGCGTTGTGTTACATCTTCGGATGGAACGCTGGTGTCCTCGAAGTTCCATACCATTGGAAAATGGTGCGATGTTTTTTTCCATGACGTTGCATAGACCCCATGAGCAACCGAGCCGGGTATCGCGCGCGCGGCATCCGCTACCAGCCATCCATGGTCGAGCCCTTTAGGATCGGGATTGTATTCGGTAAATTTCCAGCTCTTGTGCTCCGGCAGCCAGACCTCATTCCAGTTGTGATTGCCTTCCTTGGTGGTCCACATGGCTGTGCCCACGATGCGACAAGGAATGCACACCGAGCGCAACGCGTCAGCCAACAAGATGGAGAGCCCGGAGCAGCTTGCCATGGTCAATTTCATTGATTCTGCAGGACCTTGGTTCGGTGCCCGGCGTTTGGTATTGTATTGCACTCCCAATTCTTTTTCGATGGCGGCATTGATTTTATCCAACGCTTCACTAGCTGTGCTTGCCTCTCCTGCGATGGCCGAAAAGCGCCGGAAAAAATCGGCACGCCAGTCATCCCGACTTTCATCGAGAGTCGCATACGGCAGCACATCGTTGAAAAAAATCTCTTCAGGAATGTCCTTGCCCCATGGCATTTTTGCCCGCGCCTGGTAGGCGAGATTTGTGTTTTCTAATAAATAATCTGCATTGAGCGCAGTCGCATCGCGAGAGGGCATGTGAGTGAGCAAAAATTCCATGCCGCTGCGTTGCTCTGCGGGGCATTTTTCCCATGCTTGGCGAATCTCTGCGGCATTCTCGCCCGCTAGGCCGATAGTTTTGGTTACTCCAACTGGAATTTCCGCCGCCGATGCGAAAAGGGGAGCCAAGCATAGCCAGAAAATTGTGGTGATGAAACGCATGGAAGGGTAGATGCCAAAATCTGTCCGTTTTGGCGATACAAAAAATTCTGACCGAGGAGAAATTTACAGTCGTGCGCGACATCTCGACCAGGGATCGAAAAGGGCTTGCAATTATTGCCTGCTACGCTTGTATCGGGGTCGCATCGTCGGTGTGTCCTCGATGCTCCTATAGTCACTTAGCGTAGATCATCCGAATGAGCGTATTCAAAGTCAAAGCCATCCAAAGTCTCCAAGCCGAATTCAGTGTTCCTGGAGACAAAAGCATGTCGCATCGCGCGGCCATGATTGCCGGAATCTCCAACGGCGATTGCCTGATCCGCAATTTCTTACCCAGTGAGGACTGTTTGAATACCCTGAAAGCCATGGGTGCTCTTGGTGTGAGTTACACAATTCTGGAAGAGCTCGAAGGTTTTGGCCCCACCGTGATCCGCATTTCGGGTCGAAAAATGAAGCTTCTCAAGTCTCCGATGCCGATCGATTGCGGAAATTCGGGCACTGGCATGCGCTTGCTCGCCGGATTGCTAGCTGCACAGCCTTTTGATACCGAGCTCTTCGGCGATGAGTCTTTATCTTCGCGCCCGATGGGGCGGATCATCAATCCTCTCGCACAAATGGGTGCAGAAATTCACGCACGCGGGGAAAAAGCCGGTTGTGCGCCCTTGGTCATACGCGGCAAGGAGCTGCAACCCATCACCTATGAGATGCCGGTGGCAAGCGCGCAAGTTAAGAGCGCCATTTTGCTCGCTGGCATGTTTTGTGAAGGAAAAACAACGGTCATTCAACCAGCAGAAACGCGCGATCACACAGAGCGCATGCTTGCGGCTTTCGGCGTGAGAACAGAGCGCGAGTGCAATGCCATCACCTTGCGCGGTGGTCAGTGCCCAGATGCCCGCGATTTCCGAGTGCCTGGCGATATTTCCAGCGCCGCATTCTGGATCGTAGCAGCAGCGGCACTTCAAGGATCTCGTCTGTTGATTCAGGACGTAGGGCTCAACGAAAGTCGCAACGCCATCATCGGAGTGATGGTTCGCATGGGTGCAAAGATCAGTGACATGGTGCACAATCAAGAAGATGGCGAACCGATCGGCAACATTGAGATTTGTGGTCGCGGCCTCACAGGAACTGTGATTCGTCCCGAAGAGGTGCCGAATTTGATTGATGAAATTCCTGTCATCGCTGTGGCCGCCGCTCTCGCAGAAGGGAAAACAGTCATTCGCAATGCGAAGGAGCTTCGGGTCAAGGAGACCGACCGCATCACGACAGTTGTCAAGAACCTGCGCCTGATGGGGGCAGAGGTCGAGGAGTTCGACGATGGAATGGAAATCATCGGTGGCAAGCCTCTGCACGGCGCGGTTCTTCAGAGCTACGGCGATCACCGCATCGCTATGGCATTTGCCATTGCCGGATTGTTTGCCGAAGGCGAGACCATTATAGAGAACACCGACTGCGTCAACACCTCCTACCCGGGCTTTGAAAAACATCTGTCTGCGATCATGAAGGAAAAAACTGACCCGCAAGCCTACGTTCTGAAAACGATCAAACACGAAGAGGCATGGGATTGAGTCAACAAAGCTCGCATTTCGCGATCGCCATCGATGGTCCTGCGGCCTCAGGGAAAAGCACCATCGCTAAGCATCTCGCGCGGCGTCTTGGTCTTGTGATGGTGAATTCCGGAGCTATGTATCGCGCGGTGACTTGGAAAGTTCTCTCGCTTGGCATCGATCCCGATGATCGCGATGCCATCGTCCATGCCCTGCGCGCGATGGACATCCAATGCGGCACTGCGGGAAATTTTTCGACCATCGCGATTGATGGACGTTTGCTGGATGAGGAACTTCGCGGCACCGAGGTAAATCTCGCCGTTTCTCGCGTTGCGGCGGTGCCAGAGGTGCGCGCGTTGTTGGTGCAGTTGCAGCGCGACTACTTGCAGCACACCAGCTTAGTGATGGAAGGTCGCGACATTTGCTCGATCGTTTTTCCTGATACCCCATACAAAATTTACGTCGATGCCTCGGAGGACGTTCGTGCCGCGCGCCGTTCCGCTGAGGGTGTCACCGATAGCGTCGCTGCTCGTGATAGGGCCGATAGTAATCGGACCATGGCACCATTGATCGTTGCTGATGGCGCTATCGTGCTTGATAATTCTGACCACACTGTTGCCAGCGCTGTCGAGGCGGCGCTCGATATTTTGCGCAGTCAAGGACTGAGCCATGAGGATTCAGGTGATACTTAAACGCGTTACATTTTTTTAAGAAAGAAACGAGGAATATGATGAGATGGATTTATTGGTTAGGATGGATGAGCTTCGGCGCAGCCTATCGTTCGATCTTCGGCCTACGCATCGTTGGTGCAGAAAACTTGGTCACCGATGGCACAGTGCTCGTCGCATCCAATCATCAAAGCTTTCTCGATCCACCGCTGATTGGAAATCTTTACCAAACAGAAATGTATTTCCTCGCTCGCAAAACCTTGTTTGTTGGCTTCGGAAAATGGCTTTACAAGCAATGGAATGCCATTCCTGTCGATCAAGATCGTCCCGATATGGCGAGTCTCAAGACGATCATCAAGCTTCTGCAACAAGGGCAGCGAGTGCTGGTGTTTCCTGAGGGCGAACGCAGCGAAAATGGCAAAATTCTTCCCGGTCAGCCTGGCATTGGGCTTATCGTCGCGAAGTCCGGCGCGCGCGTGCAACCCGTGCGAATCAGCGGTGCTCGCGAGGCCTTACCCCGTGGCTCAGGACGCATCAAGTTTGCCCGCATCACGGTCACGATTGGTCCCGTCATTGACTTCGCCGCGGACGATACCAAAAGCAAAGACGCGTATCAAAAAATCGCCGATCGCATTATGAGCGAAATTTCGGCGCTATGATATGTGCAATGCTTAATTCTAACAGAAAAATCAGCATCATTGCTCATAACCGAGCAATACTTTTTTTGCTGATATCGATGAAGCCGATTTTGCGCTTGACGATGAGTGAGTGTAGGACGTGCTGGTTGGTATGATTTTTGAGGTCCCGCTCAATTCACGATTTTGCGTTACCTACGAAATAACCATTTGTGATTCAATCAACGTTTATAACGGAATCGTTAGGATTTTTGTGTTAGTTTCATCTTGGATTATCAAAATTCGAATCAAGCAGAAGGCCCTTTTTCTTCCTGCGAGGCGGGTTGGAAGGAAGGGGTGGTGGGAGGCGAATTAGGCAAAAGAGGTTCGATTTGCTCGGCGGGAATCCAGCCGCGGGTTTGTGTGGCGAAGGCGATATAGATCCAGCGATCACTGCGCTGGATGATGCGGCAAAGTGAGCCTCCGGGAGCCTCGATGACCTGCCCTGCGCTACGTGAGGCATCAGCAAAAATCGTGGCTTTATCGATCACGATTACGGCTTGATCCGAGTAGGGGGCAAACTGTGAGTCATCCGGGTAGTAGTGCTTTCCTACGGCACAGGCGATCGATAGCAATGGGGTGATGATCAGTGCGGCGACGGCTGCGATGCGCAGCTTGCTGCCTGAGCGGGTAGCAGGGAATATGAGTAAGCAAATCACCGCGGTCCAAGCGCAAGCCAATAGTGTGGTGGTGAGCCATGATTCGGGAATCTGAGTGAGTTTGTATTGGTAATCTGGGCGCTTGATTGTGAGTGCTCCGAATTTTCTCTCAAGAAATCGCAGGTTTTGGCGTGCTTCGACGTGCTGAGAATCGACGATGAGCGCGCGGCGGTAGTAGAGGGCGGCTTGTCCTTGCGAGCCGGAGCGGTAGCAGGCATTGCCGATGTTGTACAGAGTGGCGGCAGTGAGTGTATCGAAGGGGCCTGAGGCTAGCCATTGTGTGATCGCTTCTTTGTAGTTGCCTTGTTCATACAGTTGCTCGGCTGAAGGAGTCGTCGAAACTTCTTCGGCTGAAGTTGGAGGAGTAATGCCGCAAAGCCCCAGCCCGAAGACGGCTAGCATCATTAGCTTGCGCAGGGTTTTGAGAATCTCTTTGCGACGTGATATGGTCATGATTGGTGGGCTTGTAGTTGGCAGAAAGCAGGACTGATCACGCTCATCGAGGATCGATTGAATTTCCGACGATGGCTGCTCTGAAGAACTCCATTTTGCGATAAAACGGCCAGCGAGACGTAGCAACTGAGCGGGGTCGTCAGAGGCTTGTTCAAGATCTTTCCAATCACCTTTTCGCTCGATCATGATTTGTGTCGGGCGCATACGAGGAAGTAATTTTCGGTAGAAAATCGCAAAAGAAAGCACGAGGGTAAGAATGAGCGGAATGAGATGCCAGAGATGCGGAAGCGCGATGGATGAGGACGGTTGAGTCATTGCTGAGCCACGAATCATACCGAGAATGTCGGTCATTTGCTCAATCGGTATATCGGCTGCGGCTGGTATCATCGCTACGTTGTTTGGCGATTGCATGACTGCAGTGGATGGTGCTACGCTGAGAGGAATCGGTGCTGTGCTTACGACCTTGTATTCGCCGAGATCGGGATCGAAATAGGGTAGTTGAAAAGGTGGCACCAGCACTTGACGTGAGGTCGGACGCATAAACTGCTTGAACGTGACGGTACCTTTCTGAAGGCGACGCTCTTCACCCATCTGAGAGCGTGTGGCATCGTAGAGTTTCCAACCATCCGGATCAGAGAGGAGCGGGGCATCCATGGAATCAAGGTTGCCCTTGCCGGAAACTGCGAGCTCCACGTTGATGGGATCGCCTTCGCGAAGTTCAGTATCGGAGACGCTGGCATCAATTGAGAATGTTCCAACGGCATTGGTGAAGCCTTTGGGTGAATTGGGCGGCAAGGGTTTTGCCTCCAGATCTAGTGCCTCAGCATTTAGATAAAGGGGTAGTGCGTTGCGCTCGAAGCCGAATTGGCCGATTACATTCTGTAGGGCGATGAGCCGTATTTTCGCGGGGCCGACACGTACTTTTCCGGCTTGGGATGCCGACATATTGCTAGGATACGAGGCGCATTGGTAATTTGCCCCTAACAAAATTACATTGCCGATTTGTGGTCGTGGCTCGAAGCGCCATGCGGTGATACCACTCCGTTCGAAGTCGGGAATGCCCCATTCCTCGATGCGTATGTTAGCGGGGAAATAGACCTTAAGCTCAACGGGGATGATTTCACCAACATAGGGATTGGTTTTTGTTGTCTTGAAAAATGCCGCATACGGGGTGATCTCGTCGCCGATCTTGAGTTCGGAAAAGGTCAGCGATTTGGCATCGAATACTTCAAAGCTGATGGGATCGCTCTCTACGGTTTCATTGCCTACACGCATGGTGATTTTAGGAATGGTATGAGCGCCAACCTCGAAGGAGCTGATTTGATATTGATAAACGTAACCAATTTTGCGTCCGGGCATTATGGTGGTGTTTGGGCCGCCAAAACCTCGTGGTTGGACTACGACGCCAGGTATGGCTGGTAAGCGCAGCGATTCAGGTGGTGTCACATCTGAAAGGGTGATTTCCATCACGGTTTGCTCGCCACGGACGATGAATCGACTCGCAAGCGACACCTCAAGGGAGGCGGCTTGGGTCAAGGCGACCATAGTCAGGGTGATGAGGGCTGTAATGAGATTTTTCATGAGCTAAATATTTCGATAGGAAAGTTACCAATCTTTTTCTGGTCGGCGGAATTCGAAGCGACCAGGCGCGACGATGCCTCGTTGCAAGTCGGTATTTTCGTTCAGTTTGCGAAGAGCTGACTGTTCTTTGGTTTCGCCGGTTTTTTGGTCTGCTCCGTGTTCGTTTTTTGGATCGGTTTTTTCATCTTTCGGCTTACCATTTGGATTCTTATCTTGATTTTTGTTCCCTGATTGCCCATCTCCTGGAGAGCCTTCTTCACCCTCGCCTTCGCCCTCGCCTTCTCCTTCGCCTTCTGGATCTTGTCCTTGACCCTCGCTTTGTCCCTCGCCTTGACCGCCCATTTGCGCTTGCATTTCTTTTTTCTGCTCTTCTAGTGCTTTGCGCAACATCTCCAAATAAGTTTTGCTGGTTGCTTTGAGCTGTTGCGCCTCTTGGTGTTGCGGGTCCATGCTCAGTATGGATTGGGTGTGTCTTACGGAATCGGCCCAGTTGAGCATCACACTACGCATAGCACGATAGCCCTCCGATGGCGATTTGGCATCGGTTTTGTCGTCTTTCATCCATTCTGCTACGCGCTCTTTGAAGAGCTCTTCAAATTGTTCTGGCCCGAGCTCGGCACCAGGGTAATTTTCACCGCCGGAAAGTTCTTGCCATCCGAGCTGAAAAAGTAAGTTGCCGAGACCTTGGTGTGCAGCGGTGCGAATGGAGGAATCTTCTGTGGTCAGCGCCTGTGAGTAGGATTTGCGGGACTCTGGCAATTCACCGAGGCGATACTCCGCCGTAGCTTTGCCTAAGGTCAGCGCCGAATGCTCGGGGCTAGAGGGAATTTCCTCGGTGGCAAGCATGGAAAAAAGATCACGTGCTTGTTCGAAGTCGTTGCGAGCCATGGCCGCGCGAGCATCACTGATCGATGCATTTACTCCCGCATGGCTGGTGGTTGTCATCATCAAGGCGAAAGTAAAACTTGCTGTCGCGGCAGCCACTCTTGATACGGCGCGCCAGCGTGTGCTCAAAAGAATTGCCGTAAACAATAAGAAAATGGCTGGAAACAATGTCCATTGATACAGTTCTTGTGCAGAAATTTTTTCACGCCCCTTAAGCTCGAATGATTCCAAATCAGCGACAGCAGACTTGATCATGGCGGGGATGTCTGCGGATGATTGAGCAATGGTGAAACGTCCACCTGCTTGCTCGGCGAAATTTCGCAAAGTAGAAGTCTGAAGTCGGCTGATCACGACATCACCCTTGACGTCTCGAAATTTTCCATCGGCTTCGTTTTCATCGGGAATGAAGCCGCCATCTTCGGTGCCGATGCCAACAGCGAAAACGTAGGTGCCCGATTCCTTGATGTCTTGTAAGGTGTTGAGAATCTTTGGAGAGTGCTCTTCGCCGTCCGATAGAACCAGTAAGCCGTTATTCGTCTGGGCGGTTTCCTTTAGCGTAGCAACAGCCAACTTGATCGCGCTGGCTAAATCCGAACCACCTGTGGGAATGGAATCATAGTCCAGCTGCTCGACAGTTTCACGCACAGCACTGTGATCAATGGTGAGAGGGGCAAAAAGAAAGGGTGAACTGGAAAATCCCACAACTCCGATGCGATCGTTCGGCAATGTTTCTAACAACTCGTAAATCAAGGCTTTTGCTTGATCCAAACGAGAAGGGGATAAGTCGCCAGTTTTCATTGACCGTGAGAGGTCTAACACTATGATCAAGTTCCGACCTTTGGTATTTTCCACTTTTTTGCTCTCATCGATTTGTGGACCAGCCACACTGATGATCATGAACAAAAGGGCGCATAGCAGTGCGGAAAATCCGAGCCATCGAGGCAGGGAAGAGGCTCGATTGATCAAGCGGCTGCGCAGGCGATCTGCCACAAATGCCTTCCACACGGCCTGATTGCGCTGCACCGCAATCAGTGCGATGATGACGAGCAATGGCAGGAGTAGGATGTAGAATAATGCGTAGTAGTGAGCGAAGGACATGGCGGCGGAGTTAGTTCACACTGGGTGGAGGGTTGACTGTGATGAGCAGGGCGGCAAGAGCAGAAAGCAATAGAGAGGGGTAGAGTAACCACAGATAAAGCTCGCGATCCTCGGTGACAGTGTAGGTTTTCCGTTCGGTTTTTTCGAGCGCATCAATAGTACGAAAGGTATTTTTAAGCTCGGCATTAGTCTGTGCCCAGTAGTTTTCCCCTCCAGTGAGACGAGAGACCTCTTGCAGCGTGGGTAGGTCGAATTCTTGACGAGGAAAGCGTTGAATGTTGCTGCTAACGCGACCGTCTTTGGTGCCGAGGGCGACTGCATAAATTTTGATGTCGAGATCAGCGGCATACTTGGCGGCATCGATCGGTGAAATTTTGCCCGAGTTATTCGCTCCATCGGTGATGAGCACAATGATTTTCGACTTGGCATCACGGGCGTGAAGTCGTGTCGCTGCGGCAGAAATAGCAGAGCCGATTGCTGTTCCTTGCTCGCGTACGGTGCCAGCTCCGTATCCGTCATTTTTGGTAAGTTTGACACGAGCCAATCCATTCAGCAACCAATCGTGATCTAATGTAATGGGGCTGATGTGATAGGGTTGGCCAGAGAAAACCACGAGGCCGATGCGGTCATCGGAGCGATTTTTCACGAAATTTGTTACAACTGCTTTGGCTGCATCAAGACGTTGAAGTGGAGAGCCTGAACTATCATAAAAGTCATCGATCTCCATCGAGAGAGAGACGTCAAAAGCAATCATGATATCGACGCCCGATGCCGTGCGATTTTGGAATTCCTCACGCCAAACTGGGCGTGCGATGGCGAGAATGGCAAGAGTTAACGCCGTAAGTAAGAGGGGAATGCTGAATGCTCCTGGGCCTTGGCGCAGTTTTTTTCCCAGCGATACAAGGACGCTGAGCGAAGAGAAGGTAAGTGTCGCTTCCGCACCTCGTCCGCGGCGCAAGAAAAGAATCGCGATGGCGGGGATGAGCAAAGTCAGCCACCAAGGTGAGAGGAAATGAAATTGAGTAAAGAGGGAACTCATGGCGTTTGAGGTGTAGCAGCGCGCGCTGATTGATGCCAATGATGAAGGGCGGTAGCTGCATCCTCGATCAAAGAGGGGTGCGTGCTAGAAGATTCGGCAGGTGCATACTTGTAACGAGCAAGTGTCGCAAAGAATTGGGCGATTTCGCTGCGCATTTGTTCTGGCAAACTTGCGAGAGCATTGTGCCGTGCCATGAATTCTTCATGGGTCTCGAATAAAGATGAATCTTGTAACGCAGTAGCAAAGTAGCTGCGTAACGTCAGCGAGGCGGCAGTTGCTTGTTGTAAGAGTGATGGCAGAGAGCGGGATTGCTCGAAGTTGGCGAGAGCTTGCCGGTAAGCTTTTTCCGCAATGGCTTCTGGGGAAGTTTTTCGTCTTCGGCTCGAGCGGAATAGCCAGATGCTACAGATGATCAGGAGGATGGCGATGACCCAGATCCACCATGGAATGCTGGGTGACGGCAGTAGATGATTGACATCAGGGATGTCGGGCAAATTCAGCGTTGGTGGTGTTTCTTCCATGAATGTTTCAGTAGCGGAAAAGGATGACTTACTCAGCGTCCGCGTTTGCTGATGCGCCTTTTGAGGAGGGCATGCAGTGCGGGAGTAGGGTCTTGATTTGTTTCCAGGTCAGCAAAATCAAGACCGTGTTTTTTGAATAAAGAGAGCACACCTTCGTGTTGGCGTTTCATCAATTTTTCATATGCCATGCGAAGGTTGGAGTTCGAGGTGTTGATCGAGGTTTGCCAGCCTGTTTCGGCATCTTCCAGAGTCACACGACCAGCTTCCGGTAGTTTTTTTTCTAACGGATCGGTAACGCGGATGGCAATGCTATCGTGCTTCGCGGCAAGCTTTCCGAGTGGTTTATCGAGCGGGTCGGCAAGGAAATCTGAGATCAAAAACACGAGAGACTTTCGTGGCAGCGCTTGCAATAAGGTCGAGGCAGCGGCTGCGATGGATGTGCCTGGTTTGGCAGGCTGTGCGACAAGAATTTCGCGAACCAAACGCAACAGATGCTTGGTTCCTTTCGCGGGAGGAATGAACATCAGTGTTTCTGCGGCAAAGAGCAGTAGTCCGCATTTGTCACCATTTTGGAGCGCTGAGAAACCCAGCGTGGCGGCGATCTCGGCAGCGATTTCGCGCTTGGAAAACTGCACTGAACCGTAGTCCGACGAGCCACTGACGTCCACTGCGATCATGACGTTGATCTCGCGTTCTTCACGGAATTTGCGAATGAATGGCGATCCCATGCGCGCGGTGACATTCCAGTCGATGAAACGTATCTCATCGCCGTGCTGGTATTCGCGGAAGTCATCGAAATCGAGCCCTTGGCCCTTGAAGGAGGATTGGTATTCTCCCGAGAAGGACTCGCGCACTAGTCTGCGGGCCTTGAGTTCGAGCTTTCGAACCCTGGCCATCATTTCTTCCACTTGTTCGTCAGCTGTCATGTGCGGAGAAAATTACGGGACGGGGATTTTGGAAAGTAGGCGTGTGATGATCACGTCGGTATTAACGTTTTCTGCCTCTGCTTCGTAGGTCACCAAAATCCGGTGACGCAGCACATCGTGGACCATGTCTTTGACGTCTTGGGGTATCACATAGGCGCGGCCATTCATAAAGGCGCGGGCACGGGCGCTGAGTGCGAGATTGATTGTGCCGCGAGGTGATGCTCCTGCTCGAATGAGATTTTTCAGGGGTGCATCATATTTGATCGGATCGCGAGTGGCATTGATAATTTGAACGATGTATTGGCGAATCGCTGGGTCGATGTATACGCTGTTTACGAGCTCGCGTGAGTAGGCGATTTGCTCGGGGGTAGCTACCGTGTGTGTGATGTAAGCTGGGGCCGAAGTAGCCATGCGATCGAGGATGATCAATTCTTCCTCTGGAGTTGGATAGTTGACGGTAACTTTGAGCAAGAAACGGTCAAGCTGCGCCTCAGGAAGTTGATAGGTGCCCTCTTGATCGATCGGGTTCTGCGTAGCCAAAACTAGGAATGGTTCTGGGAGTTTGTAAGTTTTATCGCCTAATGTGACTTGACGCTCTTGCATAGCTTCTAGCAATGCAGATTGCACTTTAGCGGGAGCGCGGTTGATTTCGTCAGCCAGAATCAAGTTGTTAAAAATGGGGCCTAGCTTAGGCGCAAAAGAAGTTGATTGAGGATTGTAGACCATGGTGCCAACGAGGTCGGCGGGCAACAAATCTGGAGTGAATTGGAAACGAGAGAAAGTGGTGTGAAGGCAGCCAGAAAGCGCCTTCACAGCCAGCGTTTTTGCGAGGCCAGGCACGCCTTCGAGCAAGATGTGTCCATTGCAGAGGAGCCCGATCAGCAGGCGGTCCACCAATTGATTTTGGCCGACCAGCACCTGCGCCATCTCGGTTTTTACGGCTTGGATCCAGTGGCTGGTTTCGGCAATACGGGCTTGGGATTCTTCAATAGTCATGACAGATGGATGTTAATCAATGCAATATGGGGTAGTAACGACGCGGCGCAACTTCATTGTGCAATCAAATGCGATTTTCACGAAAAAAGTTCACGCTGTGATGCGATGTGGATGCGTGGAATCAAAGACAAACACGGCGAAATAACTCGTCGAGCGGGAGTTGCATGCCGATGTAGAAATCGCCGAATTCTCCGTAGCGGGCCGATACTTCATCAAAGCGCATTTCATAAACGATGGCTTTGATATCGATCGTGTCTTTGGCCAGCAGGGTGACGCCCCATTCGTGTTCATCGAGGCCAGTGGAGCCAGTGATCAATTGCAGAATGCGACCTGCATAGGTGCGGCCTACGCGAGCGTGGCCAGACATCAGCTCGCGGCGAGCGTCAAAATTCAGCGAATACCAATTGTCATTGCCATTGCGTCGCTTTGACATGGGATAGAAGCAGACAATGGGCCAATCAGGCAATACAGGATAGAGCCGGTGCTTGAGATAGTGAGTCATGCGCTCCTCAAATTCCTTAAGTGCTGTCAGGAATTCTGGGCTACCTTCGGTGAGTCCCTTTTCGCCAATGAGCGTTTGCTTGATGTATTCCTCGGAGGTAGTTGTATACTCCGAACTCTCTGTTTGTGAAAGATAGGAGTAGCAGGGGTTCAGAATGTCTGGACCGAGCGAGAGGCTGAGTCGTTTTTCAAAAGCATTGGCGACTTGCAGATCGGGAGTGAGCAGCATGAAGCCGATATCGGCCTTGGGGGTGGCGATCGAGAAGGTGAGAAGATGCGTGTCCTTAGTGGAGCGAATTTCTTGCACTAGTTCGGTCAAGTTGGTTTTGGCTGTGCGCTTTTCCTCTTGGCTGCAGCAGTTCCATTGGGAATGGTCGATTTGATAAAACAAATGCATGACATGCCAACCCTCGCGCGGGATCAGTGGTGTGGTTTGTGTGCTCATAGTGAAATAGAAAAATGTTTAACGCCGCTCGGTGCCGATCGGGGTGGTGAACAAGAGGCGAAATTGATCGCTACTTGCATTAACAGATGGGCCCTCATAGACCTTGATTGTCCACGGTTTGCCTTGTCCAGTACGGTAGGCTTCTTGCTCGCCAAAGTCGACAAAGCCAGCGGTGGAGGAAAATGCAAGCGCTTCCGATGCGGAGAGGGTGAACTTAGCTTGCGAGAAATTTTGCGTCATCGTATCACCGACGATGTCGCCTTTATCATTGTGAAACATTACCCGTAAAGCTCCCTGCGTGGCTTCGTTCCCGAGGGTGATCTCGATGACAGGCAGTAACTTGACATCAAGCTTGATTGGATCGCGGTTCGGCCCATCCTTGATTGGGGCTCGCCAATATGTGACAACACGATCTACCTCGGCAAGCTGTCCTTTCACGGGGTAATGCGGTTTGATATATAGGTTTTTTTCGACGGTGAGATTGGCGCGATAGGAGCGCAGTACAAAGAATGAACCGCTGATCAAAATCAATAGAAATGCTACCGAGGCGATGATTTCGATTCGAGAAAACTTGCTGATCTGAATCGAGGGCGTTGCAGTAACTGCTGTCGCAGGACCGGGTTTGTCTTCCGGTTCACTTGCTATGAATGATTCTGCCTCCTTGAGTTCCACCGTTTTTTCACGAGCTGGCTCAGGTGTGTTGATTGTCGCAACGACTGGCTTGAATGTCTCGGTTTCGATTTTGGTCACAACCGGTACGATTTCTTCTTCAGTGGATTTTTCTGCTGATTCAGCCTTTGATGCGATTTCATCAGTAAAATCTCCCCAGATTTCGTCTTCAGCAGGGGCCACAGCTAAGCGGCTTGGTAGGGCGTATTTCGATTCGCTCGGATTGGGAAGTGCGACGTCGATCGACTGTACGGAGATGTTGCGTTTAACAGCAGGCTTATGATCTTCAGATACTCCAGAATCCGTAGCTTCATCCGTCTCGGCAAATGGCTTGGACTCCTCATCGTTTGCAACAGATTTGTCCTGTGTTTTCGTGTTGGCAACATCCTCAGTTTTTTCGGGTGTGCTGTTTTCTTCGACGGGAGTCACGGTGGGTGCAGTCGATGAGTGATCGTCCTCTAAATTCCACAGATCGATCTCGTTGTCATAGGTGCCTTTGTTTTTTTGGTTCATGGGCAACGGATTTCGAACCGGTTTAGGCATTCTGTTGTCGGAATTTGATTGTAACATAGTATGAATGAACAGAAAGAAATTACCCAAGAAAAAAAGCAAAATAAAGAGAAAAACGAAAAAACTGATTGCAAGAAGGAGCAAATGAGGCGATGGAAGTGGTGCAAACCGCTATCAGTATGTCTGACAAAGAAGATCGTAACCAAGAAAACGTTGTAGGCAAGTTTTATGTCGATAGTTCCTGTATCGACTGTGATTTGTGCCGTGAAACGGCTCCGCAAAATTTCACCCGCTCCGACGACGAAGGCTACTCGTTTGTTTACAACCAGCCTACGACACCGGAGGAGGAAGAGCAATGCCGTGAAGCGATGGAGGGATGCCCGGTTGAGGCGATCGGCGACGATGGCGAGTAAGACGTCGAAAAAATGGAGTGCGCAGGAATTTTTGCGCCGACAGGTCAAACGCGAGTGGAGAGGATTTGACGATGCCCTTGATCTAAACGCAGGCATCCACCTGCCATCCGAATTCATCGCTGAGATCATCCGCAGTGCTGGCCTTGCGGAGGGCATGGAGGAGGAAAAGCTGCGATCGCTCTGGGCGGATTTAGCTGGTCCCTACATCGCGAAGGCCAGCCAACCACAATCTTTAAAGCGCGGCGTGCTCACCATCCGCGTGACACAACCGGCCATGCGTTTCCATCTGGAGCAAATGCGTGGGAGTTTGTTGAAGAAAATTCAGCAAGCTGCCGGCAACGACAAAATCCAGTCCATTCGTTTTTCCGTAGGATAATTTTATGTATCGTAACTTAATTTTTGATTGGTCTGGCACTTTGGTTGACGACTTGGGCCCGACGTTGGAGGCAACCAATGCCGTTTTTGGCATTCATGGTCGTGAAGCGATGGATCGCGATGAGTTTCGTCGATTGTTCCGTCTCCCGTATTCGGAATTTTATGAAGAGCATCTTCCTGGCATTGCTCTTGCAGATTTGGAGAATCACTTTCGCAAGGCTTTTGCGGAATCGCCTGTTGCGGTAACTGTTTTGCCTCATGCTCGCGAAAAGTTAGAATGGTGCCGTGAGCACGGTGTGCGCTGTTTTGTGCTGACCAGCATGGATCGCAATACCTTCGAAGGCCAACTTGATGATCTCGAGATGCGGCAATACTTTGAGGCAACATATTCTGGTGTGGTGGATAAACGCGAAGTCATCGGGAGTTTGGTCATAAACCATGAGCTCGAGGTTTCACAAACGGCGTTTCTCGGGGACATGATCCACGATATTGTCACCGCCAAGCATGGCGGCGTAGCAAGTGTAGCTTTGCTGACGGGATATACACACCGCGAGGTGCTGCAGGCACAGCAGCCTGATTGGCTAATGGCAGATCTTCGCGAATTCCGTGAAATGTTAGATCAACATCGTCGCAATTCATGAGTGGGAAAATTTTCATCAATGGTCTTAGAATCTCTTGTCATGTGGGTGTTCCGGATGAGGAAATTGCGGTAGCTCAAGAGTTGTCCTTCGATGTGGTGTTGACTGCTCAGCAAGATTGGACGGAATTGCATGATGATATCGCCAAAACCATTGATTACGCTGAGGTTGTAGCCGCTTTGGAAGATCTTGCGCAGAGGAAACCAAGGCGTTTGATTGAAACGCTGGCGGTGGAAATGGTAGATTTTCTGTTAGATAATTATTCGCTTATGCACGCCAGCGTAAAGGTGCTTAAGGTGATACTGCCACAGACACGCTCGGTGGCAGTGATGGTGGAAAAAAATAGGCGCCCCGAGTGACCGAGACGCCTGATTCAGAATCATTGGGTCAATTCATTAGTCCTGCGGCGCTGCGTCATTCAGTTGCTGATCCACCTTGCTACCGTAGAAGCTCTCAATGTAGCCAAACTCGATGAGGGTGTCTTGCCATGGAGCGGTGACAGCGGCATTGCCAAAAACTCGATTGGCAATCTGCATCCACTCCTCGGCTTTTGTGACGTCGTTATCACGGAAGCAGAGGGATGCTTGCGCATAGTAGTAGAAGGGTGAGTCATCATCGAGTGGATTGTATTTTTCCGCTAGGGCATTTGCTTCGGAATTTTTGCCCTGTACAATTTGGCAGAGCAAGATCTTAAACTCGACGAGTCTACGTGTAGCGAGATCGCCTTCGGGCAATTTTTTTAATGTAAGCTCCAGCTTTTCCTCAGCTGATTTCCACTGACGCGTGACAAATTCTAACTCGGCGATGTTGAAAATGACTGCAGTGAGATCGGGATCAAGGGCTAAGGCTTTGTCAAACTCAATACGGGCTTTTTTAAAGTCGCGAAATTCGACATAGCAGCTTCCAACCATGTTGTGGATTTCTGAGTTTCTGTCGAAGATTTCACGAGCTTTGGAAATTTCATCCATTGCCTCAAAAATTCGCTTTTGATTGAACAATCGGCGCACTTCATCCATGTGCTTCAAGTAGTCGATGCGCTTTTGCTCGGGCAAGTTGGTAAACTCGCGCTGGATGGCGTTGAGCTCTGGTGATTTCTGGGCAACTGGGTCATCCAACGCAGGTGTTTGCGCAAAAGAAAGCGTGCAGATGTTGAACAAAACGAGTCCTCGAATCCATGGTTTTACACTTGGCATGGCATAGTTATTAGCCGAACTGTGTGGGTTTGGCAAGCGGTAGATTGAGTAAGAAGGAATTTTTTTCGTGCTGAGAACCGGTTTCCAAGCGATATGTGTTTCAAGAAATTCCACTCTTGTCACTAGCGAATCCCCGTGCTAACTTCGCTAACAATCATACATGAAAACACTCGTATTGGTATTTTTCCTCGGACTTTTGTCTTTGGCATTCGCTCAAGATCCGCCCAGCGATCCGAAACGTTTACCGGTCAATGACAAAAAAGTGCCTGCCGGTGTAGAAGACATGCTTGCCATCGAGGCTGCGCTCAAGTCGGTCTTGCCGGCAGCTCGCAATGCGACAGTTTGCTTGGAATTGGGTCAAGGTTCAGGCTCAGGCGTGATCATTTCTGCTGATGGCCTGATCCTCACAGCAGCTCACGTAGCGGGCGGTGTCGCCAAGGATATCACGGCTATTCTGGCGGATGGTCGCAAGGTCAAATGCGAATCGCTTGGCCTCAATTCTGAGACCGATTCAGCGATGGTGAAAATCCTCGGCAAAGGTCCATTTCCATTCGTTGAAGTGGATAAAAGCGATCGTACGCGACTGGGCGACTGGGTATTTTCGCTTGGTCACTCGGGTGGCTATGACAAGGATCGCGGTGCGGGTGTGCGCTTGGGGCGATTGGTAAAAGTCGCCGATTCTACCTCACAGAGCGACTGCACTTTGATTGGTGGTGACTCTGGTGGTCCACTTTTTGATATGGCTGGACGTTTGATTGGCATTCACTCGCGCGTTGGCACGAATTTGCAACAAAACATGCATGTTCCGATTCGCGAATTCGTGCGTCATTGGGATGACTTGGTGGCTGGTAAATTCATCGGTGAGGGTCCTTTTGCCGAGAAGCCCAAAAAAGGCACAGGATTTCTAGGCGTAGGAACAGAAGATTCGGGAGACGGGAAAATCCGAGTAACCAAGATTGGCCGCGAGTCTGTCGCCGAGACGGCAGGATTAAAGGTAGGAGACTTCATCGTCGCGATCGATGGTAAAAAGTTGAAAGATAAGGAGGTAATGCAGAAGTGTTTGAAAGACAAAGCTGCCGATGAAAAGATCACAATCTTACTCATGCGCGAAGGTAAGGAAAAAGAAATCACCCTTCGCCTCGGGGCGCGCTAAGCAACGCACCATTTTTATGACGAATATGAAAAAGATGATCCCCACAACATTACTGATGCTGGCGGTTTGCATGAGCTCGTTCACGCAGGGCTACGAAACGCTCGAATCAGAGTACCGTAGCAATGGCTCTCTGATGCATGGGCTGCTTGAGCGCCCAAAACAATCCTTGTCTGATTTCAGTGCTGTGATCTACAGTGGCCGGAAGGAAATAGCCTATGGGATCGTGGTGGAAGAAACGGGATACGTCATTACAAAGGCGAGCGAAGTGACTGAGTCCAGCGATCTGAAATTGCGCATCGGAGCCACGCAGTATGACCCCGTGCAAATTTTAGCCACTGATCCAGCGTGGGATGTTTGCTTACTAAAAACCGATGCCACAGGCTTAAAGGTTGTACATTTTGCCGATAATGGCCAAGTTGAGCAGGGAACTTGGGTGGTGACGAATGGGGCGACGACTCGTCGGGAGCGCTGGCCTCAACTGGGCATTATCAGTGCTAATGCTCGCGAAATCCGAGCCGAAGGTGGTGCCGTTTTGGGCATTGAAATTAAAGAGGAAAAATCAGGATTAGAGATTGGTGAAATTCCTGAAAAAAGTGGTGCGTATCGTGCAGGTCTGCGCAAGGGTGACAAGATTATCAAGATTGCCGATCAGAAAATCACCAAGCGAGACGATGTGGCTGAGATCATGAAAGACCGCCGAGTGGGAGAAAAAATTACCGTCGTTTATCTTCGCAAGGGAAAGCAGGTGACAGCTGAGGTAGAGTTGATGGGACGGGCTGATACATTTGGTGCTCAGCAAACGCGCAATGATACGATGAGTGGTGATTACTCCAAACGACGTAGTGGTTTTCCGCGCGTTTTGCAACACGATGTGCAAGGTAATCGCGCTACAGTAGGTGGTCCTTTGTTAGATCTGGAAGGTCGCTGCATTGGCATGAACATTGCCCGTGCGAATCGCGCCGAAAGTTTTGCGATTCCAGTGGAAGAATTGCGCGATGTCATTTCGCGTATGCTCACGCAAGCGATGAAAAACAAGGCGGATGCTACTGTTGCGCCGCGTTAAAATACTGACCCTCGGAAGAAATCTTGCACTCGCTTGGATCTGCTGCTAGGTCTGTGTTGCGTATGGAAAAATCAATCAAGATTCGCAAGTTGCTGATTTTTGCCGGCACTGGTGCCGTGGCTTATCTTGTGATGCATCTCTTAGGGCAAGGTGGAAAAGCATGGGAAACTGTGCGGGGTAATGTAACGCAGCAGCTAACGGTTTTATTGTCTGGCGGGTTTGCAGGTGCTTTTGCGATGTTGATTCCCTCGCAAAATAAACCGGCTACGCCGGAAGCTCCCGCGAAACCGAGCGGAAATGACACCAAGGAAGCAGTATTGGGAGATTTCAATGCTTCACCTAGCGCAGAGCCCATTGTGGTTTCGGGAAAAGATCTAAAACTCGAAACGGAGCTACAAGCTTGGCGCGACTACGGCAATCAGGTGAATGCTTTTCACGCGCAACAGGAAAGCTTGCGAGTTTTGCTAGATACACGGCAGGCTATGCTACGGATTACCTTGGGTGCGGTCGTAATGTTGGCCTTTGTGGTGAGCTTGTTTAGCTCTTTTGCTCCGCCCTTGCCGCAGGAGGTTTTAGATGCCGGCGCGCAAGATTCTTTCATGAAACATCTAGCCTGGCTGGCAATGGCACACTGTCTTGTCGGGCTGATCACCGGCGCGGTGATTTTCCGCATCCGCATCCATACGCTGGGCAAACACGCCTTTCGCGCAGCGGCGATTGCGGCTTTCGTAATGAATCTAAGTGCGATGCTGGTGGTGCTGCCTTATCTTTTTGCGCTAATGTGGCAGCAGAAAGTGCAACTCTTCGGGCTGGTGCAGCCAATGTTAGTTTGGACAACAGCATTTCGGATTTTCGTCGCCCCATTCTTGTGCGGCATCGTTTCATTAGGCGGCTTTCATTTGGCGAAGTTGTTTAGTCGCGCATGATGTCTGACAAAGCAGTGAGATATTTTCTCATGCAAGTCGTTACGCATTCTTGACCTTTACTCGAGAATCACGATAATTTTCACGCATGAGCGATTCCTCAGATTTCCGCAAGTTTTCCAGTCCCATGCTGGATGGTCCCGACCGCGCACCTAGCAGAGCGATGCTCTACGCCGTGGGCTTTGAAAAAGAAGATTTTGCCAAGGCTCAAATTGGCGTAGCATCGACTTGGAGTGAAGTCACTCCCTGCAACGTGCATATTGACAAGTTAGCGCGCGAGTCCGCTAAGGGTATTGACGCTGCTGGTGGAAAATCGGTCGTTTTCAATACGATCACAATTTCCGATGGCATATCAATGGGCACTGAGGGCATGAAATACAGCCTTGTATCACGTGAGGTGATCGCAGATTCGATCGAAACCGTAGTCGGCTGCGAAGGCATGGATGGCTTTGTGGCGATTGGTGGTTGCGATAAAAACATGCCAGGTTGCATCATGGCCATGGGCCGCATGAATCGTCCTTCTGTGTTCGTTTATGGCGGCACGATTCTTCCAGGCTGCGCCACGATTAAGGGTGAAAAGAAAGATCTCGACATTGTTTCCGTGTTTGAAGCTGTAGGCAAGCATGCAGGAGGTGAGTATAGCGATGAAGAGCTTGACACTGTTGAACGCTGCGCGATTCCCGGTCCTGGTTCATGCGGTGGCATGTATACGGCAAACACGATGGCTAGTGCGATCGAAGCCCTGGGCATGAGTTTGCCGAACAGCTCTGCACAAGCTGCCATCAGCGATGACAAAATGCGTGATTGCTTCGATGCCGGGGCCGCCGTGCTCAACATGATCAATCTGGGCATCAAGCCTCGTGAGATCATGACCAAGGAGGCCTTCGAGAATGCGATTACAGTCTTGATCGCTCTCGGTGGTTCGACCAATGCTTGCTTGCACATTCCCGCTATGGCTCATGCCGCAGGAGTAGAAGTTACTATTGACGATTTTGCGCGGATCGGCGCGAACGTGCCCGTTTTGGCAGACCTCAAGCCGAGCGGCAAGTATGTGATGGCTGATTTGGTGCGCATCGGCGGCACCGTTCCCTTGATGCGCATGCTTCTTGAGGCTGGTCTTTTGCACGGTGATTGCATGACTGTAACGGGCCGAACGATGCGTGAGAATTTGGAAAAATCCCCGATCTACTATCCTGCCGACCAACAGATCATTCGTCCGATTTCTAACCCGCTGAAAAAAGATAGTCACTTGCGCATCCTTCGCGGCAATCTCGCTGAAGGCGGTGCAGTGGCAAAAATTTCCGGCAAGGAAGGAGAGAAGTTCGTCGGTAATGCGCGCGTGTTTGACTCTGAAGATGATGCCATGAAGGCGATTCTTGCGAAGAAAATTCAGAAGCGTGACGTACTTGTTATCCGAATGGAAGGGCCGAAAGGAGGCCCAGGTATGCGAGAAATGCTCGGGCCAACCAGCGCCGTCATGGGCCTTGGTCTTGGAAAAGATGTGGCATTGATTACCGATGGTCGATTCTCAGGTGGTAGTCACGGGTTCGTGGTCGGTCACATCACACCAGAAGCCTTCGTGGGTGGTAATATCGCATTGTTGCGTGATGGCGATGAGATTGTCATCGATGCAGAAACGAATCGCATTGATGTATCCCTTAGTGATGATGAGTTGGCCACGCGTCGCGCCTCGTGGGTACAGCCCGAACCGCGTTATCGTTATGGTGTGCTTGCGAAGTATGCGAAGTTGGTGACGAGCGCCTCTGAAGGCGCGGTCACCGATAAGTATCTGTGAGATTTTATCTCTGATCTCAATTGAAAAAGGCGGTGATCATCTCACCGCCTTTTTTTGTGGATATTGTATCGGTTAGGGAGCGCAAGGAATGACTAATGTCGGGCACATCGCTTTGCGAACTAGCCCTTCGGCGACGCTGCCAATAAGCAACGCGGCGACTGCTCCATGGCCGTGAGTGCCGATGACGATTAAGTCGGCTTTTTGCTTTTGGGCGTAGTCGATAATCGAGTGCAGGGGTGAACCGATTATCAATTCGGCGCGCACATCTTTCACGCGTGTTCTTGCTTTTGCGACAGCTTCATTGAGCAGTGCTTCAGCGCGGCGCTGTGATTCGTTTTGAAATACTTGAATCGCAGGGAATTCTTCGGGTGTCATCCCGTAGGCTGTGTAGGAGGGCTCGGGTTCTAACACATGAATGATGTGCAAGATAGCATCTTGGAGATATGCCATCTGCAGCGCGGCGTCGAGGACATTTGGGAATGCATTAGAGAAATCCAGTGCGGTGATGATTGTTTTCATACATAATCATGTTCACCGTAATGATGTGTATCGACAAGTACTGCGTAATTCTTGCGCTATGATTGCAAAGATATGAATAGCGAGAAGGTATTTGGTTCTAGATTTCAGGATGTAACCATGTCAATGTGAGCCATGAGCAGCAAAAAACCATCGTCCGTTCCGGGAGAGTGGAAAATTCATTTATCGTCCGCCCTTGTATGTGGTTTTTTTCTGCTAGCTGGTGTTTATTTTGACAGGCAATCCGGCATGCATCAAGTGGCATTGGCATGCTATATGATCTCTTATGTTGCGGGTGGTTGGGACGCTTTGATCGAGGCCTGGTCAGCGGGCTTCAAGGGCAAGCTCGACATTCATTTCCTGATGCTAGCGGTGGCGATTGGTGCAGCCTTCATTGGCGCGTGGTGGGAGGGATCTGTGCTGTTGTTTTTGTTCTCGTTGAGTGGTGCGCTGGAAGCTATGGCGATGGCGCGCACAGAAAAGGAAATTCGCTCTTTGTTTCAGGATTCGCCGAAGGTGGCAACTCGGGTGAATGCGGATGGTTCGTTGGTCGAAATCCCGGTGGACTCGCTGGCTGTTGGAGAGCGCGTGCGGATTTTTCCAGGCTCGCAATTTCCGGTCGATGCTTGTGTCGTGCTAGGAGCTACGGCGGCTGATGAATCGATGCTCACGGGTGAATCAGTTCCTGTAGAAAAAGGACTTCAAGACACGGTTTTTGGTGGCACTCTCAATACTTGGGGGGCATTGGATGCCGAAGTGCTGCGACTGCCGTCTGAGAGTGCTCATGGCAAAATCATCCGTTTGATTCGCGATGCACAAGCGAGTAAAGCGCCTTCGCAGCGGTTCACGGATCGTTTCGGCACCACCTATACGCTTTCCATACTTGCCTTGAGCTTTGCTGCTTTTGCTTGGTGGCATTGGGTCCAGGGCATGCCGGCATTTGGAACTTCTGCCGCGGATCCCTCCGCGCTCTATCGTGCTATGACCTTGTTGGTAGTGTGCTCTCCCTGTGCTTTGGTAATCTCGATCCCTAGCGCAATTCTCGCAGGAATCGCATCAGCAGCACGGCGCGGCGTTTTGTTCCGAGGTGGGGTCGCTCTCGAAAATCTCGCGACGATTCAACGTTTAGCTGTCGACAAAACGGGGACCTTGACCAAGGGGGAATTTGTCATCACGGCTATCGAGTCATTTCCGGAATCGGGAAAACAAGTGGTGTTAGAGTCTGCTGCTGCATTGTCTCAGCAATCGACGCATCCATTGTCCCGAGCCATTGCCGCCGAGTGGCTTAAGCAACATGGCGCCCGTGCTGGCGCCATACAAGATTATCAATCTCTAGCGGGTCAAGGCGTCGAGGGTAACTACCAAGGGCAAGCGGTAAAACAAGGACGTCGCTCATATTTTTCCGCTGAATCAGCGGTGCAGAAATTCCCGAATCCTGAGCCTGGATATACGGAGGTGCTTGTGGATGCTGGTGTTGTTGCAGGGCGCATCATTTTGCGTGATGCGCCACGACTGGAGAGTAAAGCCATGATTCAACGTCTCCATGCGATGGGGATCAAGGTGACCATGCTTACGGGAGATCGACCTGAATCTGCCGCTTTACTATCGAAAGAACTCGGGCTCGATGACTCGCGCTCTGGTCTTCATCCCGAGGACAAAGTCGCTGCGATCGCCGAGTGGAGAAATCAAGGTGAAGTAGTGGCTATGGTTGGCGATGGAATCAATGATGCTCCTTCGCTGGCGGTTGCAGACATTTCGATTGGTATGGGGCTGCGAGGTTCTGATGCGGTGCTGGAGCAGGCGGATGTAATTTTGTTGAATGATCGACTTGATAATGTTCTTACCGCATTGACGCTGAGTCGCCGCTGCAGATCGATCATTCGACAAAATCTGGTGATTTCGTTAGGTGTGCTGGTTTTGCTATGCATCGGCAGCATTGGCTACAAACTATCGCTACCACTCGGTGTTTTAGGGCATGAAGGCTCGACTTTGATTGTCGTGCTGAATTCCCTTCGTCTCTTGATGACAGAGAGAAAAAATAAGTCACTTGAAGTCGGCTAGTTTGCGATTCATCGAGATTGAAATGCGCAACATGCGCATGACTTCCACCATGGCGCGTTCTGGTTTAGCGACTTTATCGCATGCGGGATTACGCTTTGTGTAGCGACTGATGTAGCGACCTACTTCTGATTGCAACTGGCGTATCTCACTTTCGACAGAACCGACTTCCGATCGCAACTGTGAAAGCTCGCGATTGATCAGCCCAAGCTCTTGGAAAATCAAAGCAGCTTCATCGCGTTTGAGTTGCTTGAATGCTGCAAGTTTTTTTTCATTCTCATCAATGTCACGATCTCCTTGATCTAGTGCTTCTGCCAGTTCTTGGCGGCGAAGTTTCAGTTCACGGAACTCTTTTTTGAGATCATCAATCGATTGCTCTACTTCTATGATTTTTTCTTCTGGATATTTGTCACGCTTAATTACTTCGATTTTGGTCAGCAAGCCTTCGTGAACGCGGCGTAGCTCTTTAGCCCTCCGCAACACCATGTCTCTCTCGTTTGTGAGTTTTTCCATATACAGCATTAATTGTGAACGCTGCATTTCTACTTCTAATTGTTCGGGGTTCTCACTGTTTAGAATTTCCGCTCTTTGTAGTTGTAATTCAGTTAACTGTTCATTGAGCTCATCCATTTTTTTTCTCATTTCCGTAAATCCCTTCATCAGCTTGCGCAGATTCCAGTACTCGACGGAAAGCTCTTCGATGGGTTCGATTTTTTCCCACAAAACTAAACCCAGATGGTATTCGGCTTCGCGCAGCAAACTCATCTCTGAGGAGGCCTCGAGAACACGTTTATTTCTGCGCTCAAGTCCGAAGGATTTGGCAATTAGGGCAAAGTAGTAAGAGGTGGAGGTCATGTAGCGGGAGATTAGGACTTCATGGAGGCCTTCAGATGAGATATTACGTTGACGTCGTCAAGTGTCGTAACGTTGCCAGAAATGTCACCTGTGGTAACAAGCTCCTTTAGCAAACGCCGCATGATTTTGCCCGAACGAGTCTTGGGCAATGCGGGGGCAAAATAAATGTCGTCAGGTTTGGCGATGGCACCGATGGATTTGCCCACGTGTGCGCGAAGCTCCTTGCGCAGTGCTTCGGACGGTTGATGGGTTTCCTTGAGCGTAACAAAGCAGACAACGCCTTGCCCTTTCAATTCATCCGGGCGGCCTACAACGGCGGATTCAGCCACAGCTGGGTGTGATACCAATGAGCTTTCGACTTCCGCTGTGCCGAGACGGTGTCCGGAAACATTGAGCACGTCATCGATGCGGCCGACGATCCAGAAATTTCCTTGCTTGTCACGACGTGCGCCATCACCTGCGGTGTAGATACCTTTGTAGTCGGACCAATAGGTTTTCGAGTAGCGCGCTTTATCGCCGTAAATGGTGCGGGTCATGGCAGGCCATGGTTTACGTATGACCAACTTGCCGCCCTCGTTGGCTTTGCATTCATTGCCCGCTTCATCGAGGATCGCGGCATCCACTCCGAAGAACGGCAAGGTAGCAGTTCCTGGCTTGGTGGGAGTGCAGCCGGGAAGGGGGCTGATCATGATTGAGCCGGTCTCGGTCTGCCACCAGGTATCCACGATCGGGCAGCGCTTGCCGCCGATTTGGTTGTGATACCACATCCATGCCTCAGGATTGATCGGCTCGCCTACTGAACCTAACAGACGCAGGGAAGATAGATCGTGGTTGGCGGGAAAGTGGTCGCCTGCTTTGATGAAGGCGCGAATTGCCGTGGGTGCAGTGTAGAAAATCGACACGGCATTTTCTTCGATGATTTTCCAGAATCGACCGAAGTCTGGCTGGTTTGGCGCGCCTTCATACATCACTTGAGTAGCACCATTCGCGAGAGGTCCGTAAACAATGTAGGAGTGACCAGTGATCCATCCAACATCCGCTGTGCACCAATAAATGTCCTCTTCACGTATATCGAAAACATACTTAAACGTCGAATAGGTGCCCGTGAGATAGCCGCCGCTCGTATGGAGAATTCCTTTAGGCTTACCAGTGGAGCCAGAGGTGTAGAGAATGAAAAGCGGATGTTCCGCATCAAAAGATTTCGCCTTGTGTTTGTGCGAGACGGCAGCCACTTCATCGTGCCACCAAGTATCGCGACTGGCAGCCATATTGACGTCATTGCCACAGCGTTTAAAGACGATGCACTTGCGCACCGCTGAGTATTTTTCCAGCGCAGCATCGACGTTTTCTTTGAGTGGCACGACCTTGCCACGTCTCCATCCACCATCGGCAGTGATGATCGTAGTGGCGCCTGAGTCTTCGAGTCGATCCACAATCGAGTCCGCAGAAAATCCACCAAACACCACCGAGTGAACAGCTCCGATGCGGGCACATGCGAGCATCGCCACGGCAGCTTCCGGAATCATCGGCATGTAAATCAGCACGCGATCTTTAGCCTTAACGCCATTTTTTTCGAGCACGTTGGCAAATTGGCAAACTTCGCGTTGCAATTGTCCATACGTAATCACGCGCTTGTCACCTGGCTCACCTTCGAAAATGATGGCTGCTTTGTTCTTGCGGGGGCCTTCAGCATGACGATCGACACAATTCGTGGCGACGTTGAGTTTTCCGTCAACAAACCATTTGGCAAAAGGAGCTTTCCACTCAAGCACTTTGCTCCATGGCTTGTCCCATTGCAATTCCTTGGCCTCGCGCGCCCAGAAAACATCAGGTTTATCAATCGACTCCTTGTAGAGTTTTTTGTATTGCGCCATGGAACTGATGCGGGCTTTGCTGGAAAACTCCTTGGCTGGCAAGAATTCACGATCTTCGGTGAGGTGACTTTCGATGGATTTGCTCATTGATGGTAGTCGTATTGCTGGAATGAGAGTAGCGGGACTTTCCCCGCAGGTAAATGGAAAAATCGCTGAATCATGAAGAATTGTATGAATTGCGCGAGGCTTCGTAATAATTCTATTACGCGATCTTCATATGTTCGGAGAAAGCATCGTTGCCTTACTCCGGCATTTTCACTACGGGGCGGATTTTTTCGTTCCACTCAGGGCAATCTAGAGGCGATTTTGGGCTCGATCCATAGCGTTCATTTCTTGCGCTGCCATCGACGCGCAAGTAGACGCTACGACTGTCATAAGGCTTAGGATTAATGTTGCCGCTGATATCGGCGAGTGGGGAAATGAGAAGAGGGAGCTGACCATCATCAGCAGTGCTCAAACCGCGAATCTCTGGTTCCTCGTTGCTATCATCGACGAGCATATAAGCCCAGCCGTTTTCGCCTTCGAGGAACAAATCAGCGCAGCAATGGTGGTAATGGAAAAAATGGGGATCAAGGCTAGCACCAAACTCGCAATCGCAAGACCGGATCTTTTCGGCACCACTGGAACGGGTGGGGGAGTGAATGGAGGCAAAGCGGCTGTTATTTCAGTCATGACAAATCCATTTCTAGCAAAAGCGCTGTGGGCAGAAAAGTTGAAAGCACTTTAATCGTTTCACGATAGATTTCAACATCACGCTAAAATCGATGTAGCTGCGACATTTTGCAAATTCTCGACTTTTATGACCAATTTTTGCTTTGTTTTGACCTTTCCGCCAAATGCACTATCTTTCGCGGCACCAAACACAACTACTTTTACAATCATGGAACTCACACAAGAAGCCTACGGCACCTGGAGCGGCGGACGATTTATGCACTATGGCGAAATGCTGACCGAGGAGCGATTCATTGACTCGCTGCGTCTCGCTTACGACTCGGGTTTTCGCACCTTCGTCACCGCAGACGTTTATGGCAATGGCCGTGCTGATGAAATGTTAGGCAAGGCCTTGAATGGATTTGATCGCTCGACATATTGTCTGGTGGGCATGATCGGTCACGATTTTTACGAAGGCCAACGCAAGGGCAATACTGGATATCCACGCTTCACCGATCCCGAGCTGCGCAAGGCAGATGGTTATGCGAGTTATTTGAAAATGGCATGTGAAAAGTCCTTAGAGCGTTGCAAAAGTTCTCACTTCGATCTCGTCATGTTGCACAATCCCGATGAAATCGGCTACACCAGCGATGCTGTATGGGATGGCATGCGTTCCTTGAAAGAAGAGGGTCTCAGCACGATGCTCGGCACAGCTCCAGGACCTGCGAATGGTTTCACTCTCGATACCATTCATAACATCGAGACCTACAAGGAGCTGATTGATTGGACGATGGTAATTCTCAATCCGTTAGAGCCTTGGCCGGCGGGCTTGGCATTGAATGCGTATGATAAACATGGCGTCAAAGTGCTGACCCGCGTCGTCGACTATGGTGGCGTTTTCACCGATGAATTCAAAGATGACCATGAGTTCAAGCCTGGCGATCACCGCACCCATCGTCCAACTGGCTGGGTGAAACACGGCATCGAGAAGATGGAGAAAATGCGCCCCATTGCCGAAAAATACGGACTGACTATGCTTCAATTCGCCTCGATCTGGAATCTCTCGCAACCCGCTGTGAAAAGCGTAGTGCCGACGTTTTTGCAGGAAACCGGCGATGACAAGCGTCCGATCGAGGATAAGATTCGCGAGTTTGTGCCGCTTCCCGATGTGCGTTTGACGCCAGCAGAAGTTGATCAAGTGCGCGCAATCGGCGACAACACCGGCTGCATGATGCTCAAAGGTGCGAGCAAGCGACACAGCGTCAGTGAGCGTGCTGATGAATGGCCGATGCGTGAAGAGCTTCTCGAAATCGGTGCCCGTTACGGCATCGGTCAAGATTGGTAATCGGAGTTTTTTGACAAGCCCGTAACGATTAGGTTTTGCCCCGCAGGTAAGATTGTGGCATTGTCGATCCCAGAGCATGTCCGATCTTTTTCCAGTAGACACATTTTCCCGCTTGCGTGTGACTTTTCTCGGCACGGGGACATCGACAGGCGTTCCGGTGATCGGTTGCGATTGTGCCGTCTGCAGGTCCTCCGATCCGCGCAACCAGCGCTTCCGTTCCTCCCTTTGGGTGCAAACGGAGCGTGCTTCAATTTTGGTCGATGCCGGACCGGACTTGCGGATGCAAGCCTTGCGGGCAAAGATCAAAAACGTCGATGCCGTGATCTACACACACGGTCACATGGATCACGTCGTCGGCTTTGACGAACTCCGCGCATATTGCTGGAATCGTGATACACCATTGCCGATGTATGCCAATCAGGGCTGCATGGATCAATTGCGCACGATGTTTGCCTGGGCCTTTGCTGATACGAACATCTATCGCGGTTACATCAAGCCCGGGCCGGTGATCTTTGATGGATCATTTTTGTTAGAGGGTATTCAGGTCACGCCCTTGCCCGTCTTGCATGGCAATGTCGAGACACATGGATTTCTCTTTCGTAAAAATGGACACCGCAGCATTGCCTATATATCCGATGTGAAACGCTTGAGTCGTGAGGCGATGGATGCGATTCATGGTTGCGACGTAATGGTGGTCGATGCGCTGCATCACCGCAGTCATCCGACCCACATGAATGTAAACGAGGCGCTCGAAGTCATCGAACAAGCTCAGCCTAAGCTGGCTTATTTCACGCACTGCTCCCATGAAATTGATCACGCCCAGCTCGAAAAAATATTGCCTGCGCCCGTGCGCATCGCCTATGATACACTCACCATCGACCTATGAAAAAAATCCGCCATACCTGTAGCCTGATCCTTTTTCTCTTGAGTGCTAGCTTTGCCTGTGCTGGCTCGATTGATCCAGCTCGCGTTGCGGTGGTGTTCAATCAATCATTGCCGGAATCCGTCGAGTTGGCTCGCAGCTATCAAAAAGCCCGCAGCATTCCCGAGAAGAACATGATCGGTCTGGATCTGCCGGATCGAGAGGAAATCACCCGCGCCGAGTATGTCAGCATGCTCGAAAAACCCTTGCGCGATTTGTTTGAAAAAAATCGTTGGTGGAAGCGTGGTCGCACGTCGGAAGGTGTGATCGTTGCAAGTGAAAATCAGATTGAGGTGATGGTCACCATGCGCGGTGTCCCTTTGAAAATTTCACGTCTCGCCAAGGAAGCATCTCCAGAGAGCAAAACCCAAAAAGATCCAGCAGCGACGCCCGCGAATCCCGTGCAAGATGCCAATGAGGCGGCGGTTGATTCTGAGTTGGCTATTTTGAGTTATGATGGACATTTGTTAGAAGGGCCGATCAAAAATCCATACTTCGAAAGTAAAAGTTCCTTCACTGATGCGCAGTTGCCCTACATCATGTTAGTCAGTCGGATTGATGGACCGAGCTTTGCGATTTGTCAGCGGATGATCAGCGATGCTAAGCAAGCCGAGCGTACAGGTTTGTGGGGCCGCGCCTATGTTGACATCGCGCAGTTTTATCCAGAAGGCGATTCTTGGTTGCGGAGTGTGGCGGCCCAGACGAGCGATGCAGGTATCCCTGTAGAAGTCCATGGCTGGAAGGAAGTTTTCCCTAAACATTACCCTCTGCGCGATGTTTCCACCTACTTCGGATGGTATGAATGGAATGTTTGCGGTCCTTTTGTGAAGCCGGGATTTACTTTCAAAACCGGGGCCGTAGCGGTACATTTGCACAGCTTCAGCGCAGCGACTTTGCGCAGTGAGACGACGAATTGGTGTGGTCCTTTACTCGCCAGAGGTGCTGCTGTTACGTTAGGAAATGTTTATGAGCCATACCTTTCGATGACTCATAACTTTGACAAATTTCAAAAAAATCTGTTAGAAGGGGCGACTGTGGTCGAGGCCGCCTACGCCGCCATTCCCGTGTTGTCTTGGCAAGGTATCGTGCTCGGCGATCCGCTCTATCGTCCCTATCTTCATCTCGACGCCACTGGCGAAAAAGTAGCGTTAGATCGACCCTACCGCGCCCTGCGTGTGGCGAAAATGCTCAACACGGAATCTGACAGCAAGTATCTCGCCGAGATTGAGCGAGTGGGTCGTACTAAGAGCAATTCGATCTTTTTGGAGTCGCTGGGGTTAATTCATCTTATGCGCAAGCAAGAAGCCAAAGCGCTGCAATTCATTCGCGAGGCAAAAGCATTTTATCCAGAACCTGCTGATCGTTTGCGCTGTGAGATGCATGTCATTGGTGTTGATCGCGATGCAGGTCGCATCGAAATGGCTATCCGCGCCCTGCGTCTCGCCGAAACAACTTACGCGGGGATTCCCGAGATCGAAAGCGTGCGCTCGATGCTTGCTTTGCTTGATCCACCGCCGCCGCCACCAGTTCCAGTTGGCCAAAAAGCGCCCTTGCCCAAAAAATAGCATGACAGAATTTCGGCTATCGTTTGTCCCCTGAGTCATCATCATTTCCACACCCATTTTTCCTTATGTATCTTGGTATTGATAGTTCTACACAGTCGTTGAGCGGGATGGTGCTCGATCCCGCATCTGGCCGCATTGTTTGTGAGGCCTCGGTCAATTTTGGCGCGGATCTGCCGCAGTATGGTGCCCCTAGCGGGTTCATTCCTGGTGGGGCAAGTGGCGAAGTTCACGCAGATCCGCTCATGTGGTTGGAGGCGCTCGATGAAATGCTTTCGCGTCTCGGCAAACAAGTCGATCTCTCCGCGATCAAAGCGATTGGTGGCAGCGGACAACAACACGGCTCGGTGTATCTCAATGCTTCTTTTATACCGCGTCTTGTGAGCTTGCGCGCGGAATCGGATCTGCGCAGCCAACTGCAAGATGGCTTCTCACGTGCTACGTCGCCGATCTGGATGGATACCTCGACTTCGGCGCAGTGTGCGGAAATGGCTGCTGCTGTCGGCGGAAATGCTGAAGTCTGTCGCCTCACGGGATCGATTGCCATCGAGCGATTCACCGGTTCTCAGATTCGCAAGTTTTATCAAATCGATGCTGCATCCTATGCGCAAACCGAGCGAGTGCATCTGGTGAGCTCGTTCATTTGCAGCGTGCTTGCTGGGACGCATGCGCCGATTGATTTCGGAGATGGTGCCGGGATGAATTTGATGAATCTCGCCGAACGTCAGTGGGATCATGCGATGCTCGTTGCTACCGCTCCAAGTCTGGGCGAAAAACTTCCAGCCTTGGCGCAAGCAGGCACTGCCGTCGGTCCGATTGCCGCTTATTTCGTCGAGCGCTACGGTTTTCCTAACAACTGTCAAGTCGGGGTTTTCACGGGCGATAATCCCGCATCCTTGGTCGGTATGGGAGCTACGGCACCAGGGCAAGTGGTGATTTCGTTAGGCACCAGTGATACGTTTTTTGCTGGGATGAATGCAGCTCACACGGACCCACGTGGCTTTGGACACGTCTTCGGTAATCCAGCCAGTGGCTACATGTGTCTCGTGTGTTTCCGCAATGGCTCGCTCGCTCGCGAGGCTCTGCGTGATCAATACCAATTGGACTGGTCGGCATTTGAAAGCAATGCAATGGCACAAACGCCAGTGGGCAACGATGGCAATGTGATGCTACCATTTTTTGGTCCAGAAATCACCCCGCGCCGCGATTTCTCCGCTCCTGTGCGCCGTGGAACTGCTGAATTTGAATCGGGGGAAAATTCCGCAGCTCAGGTTCGTGCCTTGCTCGAAGGGCAGTTCCTCAATATGAAACGTCACACCGATTGGATCGGCATTGCGGCAGATCGCATCTTGCTCACCGGCGGGGCCTCACGCAACGATGGAATCGCTCAAGTCGCCGCTGATGTGTTCGGCGCTCCCGTCGAGCGCTTGGCCATCGCTAACTCCGCAGCACTTGGCGCTGCGATTCTTGCCGCTGTGACCGATGGCGGATCGATGGCAGATTTGCAAAGCACATTTTGCCAAACTTCTGCTGGATCGCGTCTCTCGCCCCAGTCGAGTGCAGATTACGCCACGACCATGAGCAAGTTCGTGGATCTGTTAGAATCATAAACATTCGTAAACTGATTAATCGTCATGAAATCTGCTGTGATTATTCTCTCGCTGTTTCTTGTAAACATCGCCCAGGCGCTGTGGGTAGACCTATGGCCAGGTCAGGCACCAGGTGCGGAAACTCCCGCCGCAGGCTCTGAGAAAATCAACGAAGGAGGGCGCTACACTGATATTGAAAAACCGCAGTATCAGTTTTATCCTGCACCAAAGGATAAGGCTACTGGCGCTGCTGTGGCAATTTTTCCGGGTGGTGGATATTCGATTTTGGCTATGGATCATGAAGGTCATGCTTATGCCAAGTGGCTCAATGAACTCGGCATCTCGGCAATGTTGGTGAAATATCGCGTTTCAGGAAAAGATGACTTCGGGTATTTTCATCCTGTGCCTTACTTGGATGCAAGGCGCGCCATACGCACCTTGCGCTCGCGTGCGGCAGAGTGGCGGATCGATGCCCAAAGAATTGGCGTGATGGGCTCTTCGGCTGGTGGACATTTGGCCAGCACCTGCGCTACTCGTTTTCGCGATGTCTTTGTCTCGGAAACGAAAGATGCCATTGATTTATTGGATTGCCGTCCGAACTTTGCGGTGCTGATTTATCCCGTCATCTCACTTGATTCCGCCATCAGTCATGGTGGTTCGCGTCGTCGTTTGCTCGGACCTCAGCCGGATCCCAAGGAAATCACCGAGCTTTCGGGAAACCTTGCCTTAAGCGCGCAAACGCCTCCAGTTTTTCTTGTGAGCACTGCGGATGATGGAGTTGATTGCCGCAACAGTCTGCTTTTTGCCGCAGCCTGCAAAGAGCACAAAGTTCCCGTGAGCTTGCATTTGTTCGAATCCGGCGGACATGGTTATGGACTGAATGGCATAGGCGAAATTGCGGTATGGCCCGATTTGTTGAAGCCTTGGATTCTACGTGTATCCGTCAAAAAATGAACCAGTGCAGATTGCGATATAAACTTGATACAAACGTTTTTCTTGATGCGTAATGCTAAAAAAAGTCGACGGATGAGATTCGTGTTATAAGATTTCACCAGCTTGACGGTAGTTTCCTGCAAAAATCCTGCGAGATTGTTAAAGCTGCGATCTGTAAGCAAAGCTGATGATCATGGCCCCGCAGCGGCCGAAAAGGACCATCGCTACTAATCTTGTGGAGCATCTCATTGCTCCCAGATCAAAATGCGCAATGCCTCATCGAAGTGCGTTTTTTTATGTAAGGATCTCTCTGCGATGACGTATGTATTTTGATATATGATTTCTGAGTTGAGATTTTCTCGATGGATTACTCCGCTGGCCTTATTCTTCTCTGTGGGAACGGCAGCAGCGGATGCTTTTGCGGAGAAGGTGGTGCCTTTGCTCAATCAACATTGCTATCGCTGTCATGGCGAGAAAAGACAGAAGGGGGGCATTGAATTGCACCAAGTGAAGAGTCAGGAAGACGCCTATCGCTATCATCGATTTTTGAAAAATGTGGCGCAGCAGATCAAGACGGGGGAAATGCCTCCCGAAGATGATGTCGATGAATTGCCGACCAGTGCCGAGCGGGCCATGATGGTGGCTGAGATCGAGAAAGTGATGGCGCATCTGAAAAAAGGTGACTTTCCTCGCAATCCCGGGCGTCCAACAATTCGTCGTTTGAATCGCAATGAGTACAACAATACCGTGCGTGATATGTTTGGCATAGGCTTTTTGCCTGCGAACGAATTTCCTGCAGATGGGGCAGGGGGCGAGGGTTTTGATAACGTCGGTGACGCGTTGTTTGTCCCGCCCGTGTTGATGGAGAAATATCTCAGCGCTGCGAAAAAGATTGTTGACTCGATTTACGCTACGCCCTTATTGAAAAAGCGTGTGATTTTTCGCTTGCCGAAGGACAAGGAGGACCCGCTCGTTGCTGCGAAAATCGTTCTCACCTCTCATGCATCAATGGCTTTTCGCCGGCGCTTGACCGAGACCGACATCGAGCATTTGTTGGGACTGTATGCGCTAGGAATCAAGCGAGGCGACTCTGCCGAAGAGGCATACCGCGCACCGCTGCGAGCTCTTTTGATACACCCAGCGTTTTTGTTTCGGACCGAAAACGATGAGCCCGGCAAAAAGGATTGGCAGCTGGATTCTTTTGAATTAGCGACGAGGCTTTCCTACTTTCTGTGGGCCTCGATGCCGGATCGGCAATTGTTTCAGCTCGCATCACAAGGAAAGTTAAGCGACCCAGCGATCTTGGATGCACAGGTCTTACGCATGCTGAATGACAAGCGCTCGGATACCTTAGCTCGCCATTTTGCGGGACAGTGGTTGGGATTTGAGGAGCTGCGCGAGGTGGCTAATCCGGATGTTAAGAGATTTCCGACCTTCACCGAAAGCTTGCGTGTTTCGATGTATCGGGAGTCTGTCGAGTTCTTTGACTATATGCAAAAAAACAATCGACCGATCACGGATTTGATTGACAGTGATTATACGTTTGTGAACGAAGAACTGGCACGCCACTACGGCATTCCGGGCATTGTTGGTTCGCAGATGCGCATAGTGAAATTGACCGACAAACAGCGAGGAGGGGTCATCGGTCATGCCTCCATACTCACTGCCACCTCGCTGCCGCTGCGCACCAGTCCGGTGAAGCGTGGCAAATGGATTTTAGATACATTACTCGGCACACCGCCACCGCCGCCACCGCCCGATGCTGGTGAGCTACCTGCGGATGACAAAACGCCCGATGGGTTATCGTTCCGGCAACAGCTTGAACTGCATCGACAGAAGCCGAATTGCGCAGGCTGTCACGAGAAAATTGACCCGCTGGGTTTTGGTTTGGAAAATTTCGATGCGATTGGCCGCTGGCGCACGACTGATGCCAACGGTCAGAAAGTCGATTCCGAGGCTACCTTGCCGGGTGATATTGTTTTTTCGACTCCCGCCGAGCTCAAAAAGTTACTCAAGGAGGGCAATGAGTTGTTTTGCAAAAACTTCTGCCGTAAATTGCTCGCCTACGCGCTGGGGCGGCCGCTGGAATACTATGATGAGCCAGTGATCGAGGATCTTTATCAGCTCTTAGTCAAAAATCAGTTTCAAATTCGTCCGGTAATCGTTGCGGTGGTCAAAAGCCATCCATTCCAGTCGCGTTCGGCCGAACGATAATCGCGGAATCTGCGTGACTTTTGGCATGGCTTATGCATACTCAAGGCATGAAACAAACGATCGATCTGAATGCCGCAAACTCTCGTAGCCATCTGCGCGTTGAGCCTGCATCCATTGAGGACTTGCCACAATTGGTGGCATTAACGATGGATTTGTTTGCTCACTCGGGAGATCTGCGTGCGGATTCTCAGGTGCAGGAGCACGGCTTGCGCTTGATTTTGGAGCAACCGGCTCGTGGGCGGATCTTTGTATTGCGCTCCGATGATACGATTTTTGGCATGGTGAATTTGCTGTTCACAATCTCAACAGCGATGGGTGGCTTTGTGATCTTGATGGAAGATGTGATCGTTCACCCCGTTCATCGTGGACATGGATATGGCACGATGTTGCTCGAATACGTTTTGGATTTCGCCAAGAGGAAAGACTTCAAACGCATCACCTTGTTGACCGATAAGATCAGCGCGGATTCTCAGCATTTCTTCAAAAAGATGGGTTTCGAGTACTCGAGCATGATTCCAATGCGGCGAATCATTTCCTGATGACTGGAGATTTTCGTTCGGATCGAGTCTAATCTCTTAGCTCTCATCATGCTCAGCGTGACCTTGCTGTTTCGACCCTGGCAACTTCTTATTATCGAGCATGTTCCGTTGAGACGCACAACGCAACGTCTAGGTTAACACCTTACTTGAGGAATTATCGGTCTAAAATGACTTTAGGCGGTCTTGGATCAGTCTCCGGTTTTGAGTACCTTGATGAATGCATCTTGGGGGATGTTCACCTTGCCGATGGCTTTCATCTTTTTCTTTCCTTCTTTTTGCTTCTCTAGCAACTTGCGCTTCCGGGAAATGTCACCGCCATAGCACTTGGCCGTGACGTTCTTGCCCATGGAGGAAATGCTCTCGCGAGCAACGATTTTTCCGCCGACGGTAGCCTGAATGGCAACGACGAAAAGTTGATTTGGGATGACTTCTTTCAAACGCATGGCGAGGGCGCGGCCAAAGGATTCGGCTTTGTCGCGATGTACAATGGTGCTGAATGCTTCCACGGGTTCGCCAGCGATGAGCATGTCCATTTTGACCATCTTTGCCTCACGATAGCCGCTGTGCTCGTAGTCCATTGATCCGTAGCCACGGGTCATGGATTTGAGACGATCATTGAAATCGACCAAAATTTCAGCCAAGGGCAGCAAGCTTGTCAGCATGACACGAGAATCATCGATGGTCTCTGTATTGACGACTTCGCCGCGTTTTTCCATAACGAGCGACATTACGTCGCCGATGTATTCACCCGGTACCATAACGAAAACTTTTACGATCGGTTCGCGTACTTCTTGGATCAACTGTTGCTCAGGAAACATCGCGGGGTTGTCAACGATGAGCTCATCCCCGTTCGTCAAAGTAACTTGATAGATCACCGAGGGGTAGGTGGAGATCACATCCATGTTGAACTCGCGGCGCAGACGTTCTTGGATAATTTCCATGTGCAGTAGGCCAAGGAAACCGCAGCGGAAGCCGAAGCCGAGGGCTTGCGATGACTCGTTCATGTAGGTGAACGCGGGGTCGTTGATTTGGAGTTTACCCATGGCCATTTTTAGGGCCTCGTAGTCGGAGGTGTCGATGGGGTAAATCCCTGCGAAGACCATCGGCTGGATTTCTTTGTAGCCGGGCAGTGGTTCGGTGCAGCCACGGTTGGCATCGGTCACAGTATCGCCGATTTTCACTTCGGCAGCCGACTTCATGTTGGCGATGATGTAGCCGACATCACCAGCGACGAGTTGGTCGATCGCAGTCATTTTCGGAGTGAAAATACCGACTTCTTTGACCTCGTAGTTGTTATCGGTGGCAAACAATTTGATCTTGGTGCCGCGTTTGACCGAGCCGGAAAAAACGCGAACGTAGGAGACGACACCGCGGTAGGTATCGTAAATGGAGTCGAAAACGGAGCAGCGCAGAAGTTTATCCGGATTCTCGGTGGGATGGGGCACACGCTCGACGACGGCTTCGAGGATGTCGATGATGCCGATGCCATTTTTCGCGGAAGCGGGAATGGCGTCTTCGGCCGGGATAGCGAGGATGTCTTCGAGCTGCTTGCGGCACCTCGGCACATCGGCTGCGGGCAGATCGATTTTATTAAGAATCGGAATGATGGTAAGATTTTGCAACATTGCTAAGTGCAAATTGGCCACAGTTTGGGCTTCGACGCCTTGGGCGGCATCGACCATGAGTACGGCACCTTCACAGGCAGCGAGGGCGCGAGATACTTCATAGGTGAAGTCCACGTGGCCAGGGGTGTCGATGAGATTGAGTTTGTAAGTGATGCCATTTTTCGCCTTGTAGGCCATGGTCACTGGGTGAGATTTGATGGTGATTCCTTTTTCCCGCTCCAAATCCATGGAGTCGAGGAGTTGATCTTGTTTCTCGCGATGGGTAATGGTTTCTGTGGACTCCAGCAAGCGGTCGGACAAGGTGGTTTTGCCGTGATCGATGTGAGCGATGATCGAGAAATTTCTGGTGAATTCGATGGACATGGTAAAACGAGGAATCGGAGAGAGTGATGGACGCGGAGATAGAAAGCATGAAATAGGCTTCAGGTCTATCTTTCAATTGCGGAAAATGGCAAAAATTGCCGCATTTTTGGGGAAAGGACGAGGATTGACAGGTACGATCGCCTCGCTCAGGGTGGCGGTGATGACTTTGCCGCAAAAAATTCGCTTACTCTTGGATCAATACTCGACCGATATCGCGGAAGAGCAGGGGTATTTGCAGGAAATGAAAGCGCATGCGTTGGCGGATGATTGTCATTTGAGGAGTCGATTGTGCGCGCACTTTACGGCATCCGCTTGGGTGTTGGATTCAACGCTGCAACGGGTGTTGTTGATTCATCATAACAAGCTTCAACGCTGGCTACAACCGGGAGGGCATCTCGAGGCTGATGACGCTGACCTTATCGCATCGGCCCGACGCGAGGTGGCAGAGGAGTGTGGTTTGCACGACTTGGAGTTGTTGCGCGAGGGACTTTTTGACGTGGATGTGCACACGATTCCGCTGCGAGGCGAAGTCCCCGAACATCTTCATCTCGATCTGCGGTTTATCTTTCGTGCGGTGAAGGAAGAAACGCAGTTGGATTTGAATGAAGTGAGCGCGGCGCGCTGGATGCCACTTGATGAGGCGCGACAGACGCTGGATTCTTCATCGTTATTGAGGATGGTGGATAAGTGCGTGTAGGTTTCGTTGAGTCAACATCAATTGGCTGGACGATTTGCTAAAGGAGTGATCAGCAATTCTTACAGCTACCAATCATGGTCTTAATTCAGATGAACTAGGGTTTAAATTGTTTTGGGGATTAAATTCTACATTTTTGTCGCCACTTATAGCGATTACTCGATTGAAAGTGGTGACGTTTGCGCAGTTGGAAGTATTTTCTTGGACTTTTAGGCAAATGCAAGCATTGCAAGCAAATTGAAATCAATCAGACCATACTCCGAGCTCAATGAGCTGCTTTGTCGCGGTACCTTTCCAGTCGCGATTGGCTGCGGGAGAGGCAGGGGATGGGTGGAGGATTTTGCCAATGGTGCCGGTAAATGATGGTGCGGCGTCGCGAAAGCGCTGTTCCGCATAAGCGCCGACGCCGATCAGAAATTCTGGCTCTAGTGCATGGATCACCTTGGTTAGATGTGCGGTGCAGGCCTCCTCCACGGGTCGCATTTCGGTAGCGGAAATTTTGTCGGGTGTGACATTCGCGCCACTGGTAGTCATCCATACAAGCGGGCAGTAGTTGGCGACGAAATGTTCTCGGAAAAAATCACTTGCATCAGGAAAATATTCGGCAAACAAGCCCCATAGTCGGCGGCCGCTCACTTCGGATTTAGGGCAGGAAAAGCCTTGGATCGGTCGCTTGGGATGGGCATCGAGCACGAGATCCACTGGGTGCTGGATTTTCATCCAATCGCGCACAGCGGCAATTTCACCAAAGGGGATACCGGTCTGAGTCATACCATAGGGACCAGGGTTCATGCCGAGAAATAGCACGCGTTTTTTTCCTGAACCGTAGCGTTCAAGGTAGTCGTGGTGACTTTGCCAGGCGTAATCGAGTGGTTGATAGGTGTGGGTGATGGGAGCGGAAAAAGTCAGGCCACGCAGAGATTTGCGGAGCTCTTCAGCAGCTTGCACAAGAGGGTGTTTCATTGCCATCCGCCGATTCGATTTCGCTTGGCATCAGACTCCATCTTGCGGGTCGTAGATTTCTCTGGAGCACTCTTCATACTTAATTCAACGAATAATGAAGGATTTTGTTTAGTTTTGGCTGCCCAAAATTTTAGAGCGTCGATAATGACGAACGCGATGAGGCTCAAGATCGATTTTTTCGCAGATTGGTGAGCGGCCATGAATGTTGATGGTGTTAGAGTCCGCGGCAACCGTTGTAATCTTGGTAGGTGCCGATGGGAGTGGATTGCTTGCGCCACTCGCGATTGAGACGGCGATATTTGTTGATGAATTGTCGAGGGTCAGCCCAGTTATCCATGGTGAGAGCTTCGGATTCGCGTTGCATGCCGATCTTCAGGTTGTGACGGATTTCAAAATGCAAGTGGGCGGCATACATGCCACGATTGGAACCCAGAGTGCCGATTTGTTGGCCTCGTTTTACCAGTTGTCCAAGCTTTACCATCCGATCCTTGAGGTGCCCATACAGGGAGTCACAAAACTTCACTTGGCCGGTCTGCGGGTCTCGGTAGGCGTGGCGGAGGATCACGATGTTGCCCCAACCTGCGCGGACGTCATAGGAAAAGGTCACAATGCCATCAGCTGTGGCATAAATGGGATCACCCATATCGGTATCGCCGCCACTATTGCCATTCCAATCCTCACCGAGGTGAACCGGAGCACGAAGTCGCAGACCGCGCGCCACGTAGTAACCAGCGCCATTTGGTTTGCCTACGGGGCAATCAAATCCATCGGCCAGAGGAATGGGGACTGTGCGTTGTTGCGCCAATAAAGGTGATACTCCCGCGAGACCTAGGAGCAGCGCAAGAATCCAGGGATGGACTATGTGCTTGTAGTTCATGAGCTTAAGCATGCCATTTTTTTGAGGTGCGATCAAGGAAAATGCGTGTAGTTCAGCGTTGTCGTCGGCGCTGGTGTAGATTGTAAGCCCTCATTGGTGATCATCCCTCGCCATACTAACACAGCAACGATGAGAGCGGCAACAATACGATACCACCCGAATATCTCTAGGCCATGACGCTGGAGGTAAGAGACTAACCACTTTACGGCAAGAGCAGCCGAAATGGCAGCGGCGATCATCCCGACGACTGTTGGGGCGATTCCGTAGTGATTGGTAAGTAAATCCATACCGCCGAACCAGTGGTTGTATTCAGGCAGTCCATCGACTTTCCATACCGCCTTTTTGGCCGTGGCGGCTGTGAGCGTAAGAACTCCGAGTAGGAATGAATATTCGACTGCTGCTTTCACTGAAAGACCGACGATCAAGCCGCCGACAATCGTCATCAGACTTCGACTCGTGCCAGGCCACATGGCGATGCATTGCAGTAAGCCGATGAGCAGCGCCATTTTCCAAGTCATTGAAAGTAGAGATTTGCCTCCATCCGCTGCTGGATGTTTTTTCTTCCATGCACAAACAGCGATGATGCCCAAGCCCCCGATAAACCATGCGAAAATGATTGGGCCGAGAAACATCAACTTCGCATCGATGAGGTCATTGAGCAAAACACCGAGAACTGCTGCAGGGAGAAAGCCAACGAGGATGTTGCGGGCCATCATAATTCCTTCGCTGTCCCGACCTAACATACCGAGCAGCATTTTTTTCACATGGGGTAAGTAGAGTCCGAGTACAGCAAGAATCGCACCGCCTTGAATGCAAATAGCAAAAGTATCAGCGGCAGCTTTATCGAGTGGTCCAGCAGTGCCTACACCCATGAGTTGTTGGGCTACCACGAGGTGTCCTGTGGAGCTAATCGGAAGATACTCCGTAATGCCCTCGATGATTCCCAAAATGATAGATTGCCAAATGTGCATGCAAACAGAATGTTTCAGGAATGTCAAAAAACATCAAGGATTTCCTCTTGCTATGTCGTGGACTAGCATGCACGTTATCGCTAGCATGAAGCGACATTACCTGAAATTTGTTCGCCGCTTCTATCGGCAGTTACGGCATCCGCGGATGCGCAAAAGCCGCTTTTTCTCCTTGATCTCGCAACGCTTGCGGAATCGTCGATTGTGGAAACCGTGTCGCGCTACAGTTTCGCATGGCTTGGCGATTGGGATGTTTTTTTCCATGATGTTGCCGATGCCATTGCAGAGTCTTTTTGCGGCATTTTTTGCGATTCGAGCGAGTGTGAACGTGCCCTTCGCCATGCTCGCTGTGTTCATTTCGAACCCTTTAACATTCCTCCCCTTGGCAGCGATGCAAGAACAGCTTGGTGGATGGATGCGTGCTGTGCTTTACGTGCCTGTTCCGACCTTCCTCGATGTGACGGCCAAATTCCCCTATACTGACATCGACTGCAATTCGGCAAATTTTGTGTTAGGGATGTTGATGAGCGGTGTGATCGCCTCAATGCTGGCCTACCCGGTTGTTCACGTGATCTCGTTGATCATGCCGCAACATTTACCAGCTAAACGCCACGAGTTTCTGCCATCGCGGTATGACTGATGATGAGATGTTCAAATTGGCAATGTAGTCCACTACCGCAAAGAGGCAATGCTTCAGGCATTGGCTTCGTTTTAGGCTTCGGTAATTCATGGCTTTGCATAATCAAGATGATGCCGAGAGCGATTCGCCCGATTGATTTTAGATCATGAATCCAACAATCGTAAGGCAAAGCCACATTCGTTTTGATACCGCTTTTTTTGTCGCAAAGGGGTGGTTATTTTTCGAGAAGGTGTAATTAGAGAAGCTCTTCGGGTTTCCAGAAGGTGGAGCCGCTACGTTAGCCTAGCGAGTATATTGCACGGATTGAGGAGTGACGATGGGGGCTTTGTTGCCCCAAGAGTTGCGGACGTATGTGAGCACGGGCGCGAGTTCTTTGTCGTCGAGCAGTGCACCGAAGGCGGTCATAAGCGGCACTCCCTTGGCGGTGTCAAATTCTTTGCCAATAACGCGAATATGCCCCCATAGTTGATTAATAGCGATTTTGATCAGTCGGTCTTCATTGCCAGTGACCGATGGAGTGCCGTTGAGCGGTGGATAGACCTTGGCTGCTGAGCTGAAGAGAGTATTTATTTTAGGATTGGCTGCACGATTGATTTGGATTGGCAGCTTTGGCAAAATGAGGCACAAGCGGGGCGCGTGAGTGAGGAAAGGCAGGTGTCGGGCAAGAATGAATCAAAAGCAGTCTTTATGCGGCTTTGTGCGATTTTTTTTATGCTCGGCATGGGCCCTGGCTTTTGGTTGCCAGGACTGACCAATATCATCAAGCAAGCGGGGTGGGGCAATGATTGGGTTGCTTTGGTTTTTTTCATTTTTCCCATTGCTTCGATGATTTCGCCTTTGTGCAGCGGGGCGATTGCAGATCAGAAAATTGCCGCGCAAAAACTTGCAGCTTGGGTTAGTGTCATCAGTGCGATTACCATGGTCGCGGCGTTTTATTGTCTCGAAAAAGGGCTTCATCCGTGGTATTTTGTCAGCTTCTTTTTTCTGACTACGGTCATCGGCGCGCCGCTGTGGAATTTGGTGATCACGATTGCGATGACGCATCTGCCAAGACCTGAGGCGCAATTTGCGCAGGTGCGCTTGTGGTGCACAGTCGGGTGGATCTTAGGTGGATGGATTGCGAGTTTGGTTTTGCGAGCTGATGCCTCGCCCATGGCGGGTTATGCAGGAGCAGTTTGTCGGATCATTTTGGCATTCAGCTTGTTGCTGGCACCACATACGCCGCCGCGAGGGGTGAGTTCACATTGGCGAAGTCTTTTAGGCTTCGATGCGTTTCGCCTGCTACAGGACAAAAACTTGCGAGTGCTGTTAATCGGATCAGCAGCACTAACGATGCCGATTACCTCATTTTACATGCATACACCCGAGCATTTACGGGCCTTGGGCGATATGCGATCGACATTTACCATGAGTTTTGGTCAGTGGAGTGAAGTGGCGGCAATGGCGGTGACGGGATGGTTGATGGTATGCTACCGCTTAAAGACTTTGCTATTGGTGGGCTTAGCCTTCAGTGTGTTGCGCTTCGTTTTCTTTTCGTTAGGTTCTTGGCAGGACTCCTTGGGCTGGATGTGGACTGGGATTGCGATCCATGGGATCTGCTACACGCTGTTTTTTATCACGGGGCAAATTTACATGGATCAGCGGGTGGAGCCATCGATGCGCGGGCAAATGCAAGGTTTGTTAGGCTTGGTGACAAATGGAGTAGGTGCGCTATTAGGTACAGTCGGGTTGAAGATACTTCACCGTTATACGGTCGAAAGTCGAGGTGATTGGACTAGCTACTGGCTAGTGCTTACGGCATTTACCGTCATTTGTACAGTTTGGTTCGTCAGGGTATTCGACGACAAAAAAACGCCCGCAGTGGAGTAACTGCGGGCGTTGTAAGTTTTCGTTAGCCGAAGGATTATTTCATCGGGTGCTCTTTGAGTAGTTCCTCGACGGTGTAAAATGCGGCGCGGGTCTTTGTATCGGCGCGGACTTTTGCTACTTGCTCGGGGGTGATCGCAGGAGCTTTGTTGCCGAAGTTGTTGCGAACGTAGGTGAGAACAGCGGCGATTTCGTCATCTTTGAGCATACCGCCAAAGGGTGTCATGGGGACTTGGCCGTCATACTTTTTGCCGTGGAGTTCAAAGGGTCCCATCAGACCGTGGAGGGTGAGTTTGATCAAGCGGTCATGATCATTTGTGACCCAAGGGCTTTCGGAGATTGGAGGAAATGCTGGAGAGAGACCTTTTCCGTCGGCTTGGTGGCAAGTGGCGCAGTGAGCATCACGGAAGTAAATTTCGTGTCCAGCGGTGAATTGTTTCTTCTCTGCATCGTTCAGATGCGCTGGAATTGGTGGCATGGGATGCTCGATCACAACTTGTTCCGTCACGCCTGCGAGGCGGTCAGACGCGGTCTTGATAGCATTGCTGATCCAGTCATCTTGTGGCTGTGTGGCGATCAAGGTTACGAGCTTTTTGCCAGCGGAATTATCCATCCAAGAGGCCGCTACGAGAGCCTCAAGGCGCACACGGCCTTCAGGATCGGTAGCAGCTTTTTCGAGCATAGCCACATGATCCGGAATCTTGTGGTAGTTGTAGCGAATGACGCGGACAGCAGCGGCGCGGGCGCGGAAGTCTTTGGCTGTAAGCATTTGACGGAGGAATGAATCTTCGACTTGATTGAGGCCCCAGGTAGTCCAGAGTGCTTCTAATACATGATGCTCGTAGCGTGGGTCATTTTTGTCCAACTTTGCAACCCAGTCTTTCAGGGCGGGGATCACTGTGGCGGGTGTGTGGGAGCGGATTTCCCGGCGAGTCCGATAGCGTTGACGAAGCTCGGGAGATTTCAAGTTCTCAAACAAGGACGCAAGCGGAGCTTTTTCGACCGGAGTTGGCTTAACGAGTGGGCGTGATGGGTAGGTGATGCGATAGATCCGACCGTGAACGTGGTCGCGGAATGGGTCGCGTGCATTGTGCTGCATGTGGCCAATCAGAACGTTATGCCAATCGATGACGTAGAGTGAGCCATCGGGCGCGAATTCCAGATCTACAGGGCGGAAATTACCATCCGATGATTTGAGCAGATCCTGACGGAAAGCAGTTTTGTAACCCGTGCCTTCATCGACAATCGAGTGCTGCTTAACACCGAGGAATCCGATGGCGTTGGCGAGTAAAATGTCACCTTGAACTTCATCGGGGAAGTGACGCGAAGAGACGATTTCCAGACCCGAGGTGGGGCGCACAGCTTGGCCTTCAGGGATCAAATCTTTCGTCAAGGGTGTGCTTGCACCGTATTTGGGCTTGATGGAGGATGGCATCATCCAGTTCAAATTGGGACCAGAGGTATGAAGGAAAAAGTCTTGTCCCCAATTGTCAAAAGCGATGCCCCATGGGTTTGGAATGCTAACTTGAGCGGTGCGTTCTAGGCGAGAATTTTGCGGAGAAAAGCGCCAAAACCCACCATTTACTCCGCGCTCAGGACCATAGGCCGTCTCAACGTTGGAATGAAGGAAAACACCTTCACCCATGACGAATGCTCCGGATGGATCAGCAGCGTAAGCTCCGATGGCGTGGTGGGTATCGTGACTATCGAAGCCACCGAGAACGATTTTGCGAACATCTGCTTTGTCATCACCGTTGGTATCGGTCAGGAGTATAATATTGGGCTCTTGGGATACATAGACACCTTCGGGAGCGAATTCGAAGCCGATGGGAAGGTGCAGTTTGTCAGCAAAAACAATTTCTTTATCGGCTTTGCCATCGTTGTTCGTGTCCTCGTAGATGAGGATTTTGTCGTCGGGCAGAGCATCTCCCGGTCTGTAGGCGGGGTAGGTTGGCATGGTGGCGACCCACAGGCGTCCTTTGTCATCAAAGGAGAGTTGCATTGGGTTGGCGAGATTGGGGAATTCTTTCTCGGAGGCAAAAAGCTCGACTTTGTAGCCTTCGGGCACAGTCATTGTAGCTTCTGCATCTTTGCCATATTTGTACTCAGCTGTGCCATTTTTGCCGCCGGGGCGGTAGTTGGATGGAACGGGTGGCAAGGCATGAGTTTTGGAATCATCCACGGCAATTTTGGTGGTTTTGCCAGTAGCAACGGCGTGAATCAGGTCATCGCGCAGCGACATCATCTCGCGAGTTTTCTTGACTTCGTCTTGGTAGTTTTGTGGGCCGAAAGGAGCGTAGCGGCGGCCGTGCGTGTGAACACCGTTGAGGATGTGGTAGTCGTTGTTCCAGAACCAATCTTTTTGCTTCACCGCAGCGTGAACGTTTTTGGGGTCGGCTTTGGAGAGATGGGATTGGCGACCGTAAATGCCATCAGCAATCATCGAGGCGAGCTTGGTGTAGCCTTCCTCATTGGGCAGGAAGCCGTAGTCGGTGAAGGATGTTTTTGCGGTCGGGTAGTTTTCCTTGGTAGGGGTGAAAAGATCGATGAAAGTCAGATTGTGTTTTTTCGCGGTGCGCTGAATGGCTCCTGCGTAGAGGGAAAGGTTCGCATTTTCTTTTTGGCCGTTAGGTAGGTCCATTTTTTTTGAGAGGTCTTCAAAAGCGATCGGGGAAGCAAGGACCAAGCGCGGAGCTTGTTTGCCGTTATAGGCCTTGCTCAGAGTGTGGCGCACGAAGGCATCAAGCTCTTGCTCGAAGCGCTCGAGGCCCGCTTGACCGGCGAAGGACTCGTTGTAGCCAAAAAAGGCGACGATGGTGTCTGCTTCGAGATGGGTGAGCCATTGATCGGGAGTGGAGAAAAATCCATCGCCTGCGTGTGGCTTGTAGTCAGGATTGAACTGGTCAGCACCAGGAAAGGCCCATTGGGAGTTGCGGGAAGGATGCGGGCGAAAACCGGGGGTATCTCCTTGGCGACCCATGTTGCGGAAGAGCATTTTTTTATCAGGAAAGCGCAGATGGAGCTCAGTTTCGATGCGGCTGTAGTAGGTGTCGCGTTCCGCCAAGCCATTGCCGATGAGAACAATTTTTTCGCCTTCAATTGGAGCGGCTACAGCTTGTGAGCGTGCGGAGGGAGCTGCAATTGGGTCCTCCGCGGGTGCGTGGGTTGCATTATTTGCTGTCTTTTTCACTCGGGCTTTGGTGGCGGGGGATTTTCCTAGAGCATAGTCAGCAGGCTTGAGATTCAGAGTTTTGTAGTATCCCGCATCATTGAGGAATCCGTATGCGCTGGGGGTAAATGGATCAACGCAGGCAACGTCGGCCTTTTCGGGAACGGGCTTGCCGGTGAGGTGATGCACGAGGTTGACAAACAAGCGACGTAGGTCTTCGTCAGCGAAGTCTGTGGAGGCACCGAGTGTTGTGCAAAATGCCTTGCCCTTGGTGGTGCCGTTCGGCGCGGTGTATTCGCGAAGCCATGCGAGTGGCATCATCGGATTGTTTTTGGGGCCATCAAGATTCTTCGACGAGGGATCGAGGGTTTCTGTCACGGCTCCGCGCATCAAGATCGTGGCGGCGTTTTGATCGAGATTAGCGATGCCATATACGTCGGTTGTGCCAAAAATTTCACCGACATTGCTGAGGACCTCGTGCTTGGCATTGGCAGCCTCGATGACACTGCGGGTTCCTTCTTTCATGTGCTCACCATGGTGATTCACCCATTGCTCACCGAGGATTTTGAGGCCGAATTGAGCCCAGGCGAAATCGCCCGTTTTGGCAGCGCCAGTGAAGGCGTGAGTGGCGGTGCGGAAGCCGATGACAGGTTTGCCAGCATTGAGGTATTCAGCGATGGGCGCAAGTTGGTCATCAGGTAATTGGCGGAAGCGGGTGCCGATGATCATCAAGTCAGCGGATTTTAGCGCTGCGGTGCCGGGGATGTTATTCTGGAGATTCGAATCAATGTAGCCGCCATCGGGGTTGATGGCAAAGAGCACGACGCAATCGTAGCCGTATTTTTGGCTGAGAATTTTGGCGAGCATGGGGCATGATTCCTCGCTGCGGTATTCTTCATCGCCGGAGATGAGCACGATTTTTTTGCCATTGGCGGTGCCTTCTTTAGCGGGGAGTAGAAGCCAGTCATCGGCCTTCGCGATGGTGCAGCTGATGGCAATGGCTACTATTCGTAGGAGTTTGGGTATAATATGCATTTGATTCATTGGTAATGTGGATACGGGAGTGAGATTAGGAATATTTCGATGATACACAAATAAATTTTCTCGCATTCATAGGAGGGGATTGGCGAGCGGTGCTGATTTAGCGGCGGCGGCCTAGTTTGCGTTTGGGCTTGGGCCTGAAGTCGAACTTGGAAATATCAAAAATTTCTGGATCCCAGATCCCTTCATACCAACTGCACATGCCTTCGCAAAGTTCGTAGTATTCGATCGTGCCACCGCATGCTTCGGGTGGGCAGGCGCGAGCGCCTTCGAGCATTTTCGGCTCGGTTTCCTCAGATTCGAATGAATTCTCGATCGCGACCTCGTGAATCCATTCATCGGCGTAGTCGTAGAGGTAAAGAAAGCGTTTGGGCAGCTTGGTGCGGCCGATGAATCCCTGTAAGGTAACTTCATTTTCGTTTTGAAAGCTATCGGCGCCTTGGAAGCGTTCGGAATTCGGCTGGGCGATCACATCGCGCAAAAATTTGCCTTTTCCGTGCCGAAACTCGTGATCGTATTGATGTTCCCAGCCCATGGCGTATTGCAGCGCGGTGTGAAATTCAGCAAAGGTGTAGGCAGCGGGTAAGGTGAAACGGCGCCAGATTTCAGGCTTGATGCCGTAGAGTGTAACTTTAACGGTGTAATGTTTCATGAGACAAGTGGTAAGTTGGGGTGGATGGGGCTATCGAGCGGGTCGTTTTGTCCAGACTGATGGCGGAGTAAGGCGGCGAAGGCAATCATCGCGGCATTGTCAGTGCAAAGGGCCGGGCTGGAGAGCGAAAGGGTGACTCCTTTAGCATCACAGGCGCTCTGAAAGGTGCGGCGCAGGGCTTTATTCATGGATACGCCGCCGGAGAGCGCAAGATGAAAAATGCCTTGTTCCTTGCAGGCGCGGAGTGATTTTTGGAGCAGAACATCGATGACGGCGGCTTGGAATGAGGCGCAAAGGTCAGCAAGCGAATCATCGAGGTTTTCGAGCTTGGGTAAGGTGTAGAGCACGCTGGTCTTGAGACCGGAGAAGGAGAAATCGAAATGCGGTTCGTGCAGCAGACCTCGCGGAAAGGAGAAAGCGCTGGGATTACCTCCGATGGCATTGCGTTCGACGTTAGGACCGCCGGGGTAGGGAAGTCCGATCATTTTGGCGACTTTGTCAAAGGCCTCACCGGCGGCGTCGTCGAGGGTGCTGCCGAGCTTCTGATAGCAGGCAGCGGCATCGACACGAAGCAACAGTGTGTGTCCACCAGAAATAATCAGTGCGATGTGCGGCGGGAGTTCTGTAACATCAATGAAGGGAGAAAGTAAGTGGCCTTCAAGATGATTGATGGCAAGAAAAGGCTTGCGCATCGCACTGGCCATCGCCTTGGCGGCGGTGTTGCCGATGAGCAGAGAGGAGGCGAGTCCTGGCCCTGCTGTGGCGGCAAAGGCATCAATCTGAGCCATTTTCAAACCTGCATTCTGAAGGGCGGTCTCGACGAGCGGTCGTAAGATGAGCGAATGGCTGCGTGATGCGAGCTCGGGTACAACTCCGCCGTAGGGTTGATGCAGGGGGATTTGCGAAGAAATTTCTGATGCCAGAATCGAGGCGCGTTGTCCACGTTCGCCTGCAACGATTGCTACGGCGGTTTCGTCGCAAGATGATTCGATGGCAAGAACGATGGGCATGAGATATTGAATGGGAAAAGAAATCAATTCCACTGCGCGAGAATGCGCAAGGGGAAATTCAGTTCATTTGAAAATACGTAGTCAGTATGTGGGAATGCTTTGGTTGTTGATTTTTTATTCTCTTGGACAGTGCGCGAGATCGTGCTACATCCATGGGCGAAGCATGCAACGCAAAACCGCACGAATTCCAGGAAACGTAGGTCCTTCGACTTTACTGATCGGCACCATGTCGCTGGCCTTGGTGTTGGGCTTGGGCTCGATGAATTTCTGGGATCAGCCCAATGAGGAGATTACGAGGTGGACTAGCCGATTGGGCGATGGCATGCGCGAGGTCCCGGCGGGTATTGTGTTGGCATTTGCAGCTCTAATGGCTTATGCGACCGTTTTTTTGATTCTTTCAAGCCCAGGATTGTGGCGCAAGTGGGTGATTTGGCTGAGCTTAATGCTGTTGACGATGGGCTGGATTCCGGTGCTTGCCTTAGCCTCATGGAAACTGGCACCCTGCATGCCTATGGCGGCGGGTATCTGGAGCGGGATCTGCGCCTTCGTTTATGCCAAGCGCCATGAATTACCTTGTGAAAAACAGCATGCGGTATCTGGAGTTGAAGTAAAAACGGTAAGAGAGGTAATGTTAGCGGATCAGGTTCCCAAACAGGAAAACCTCTAATGATTTTTCCGCGGAGTGTCAGAAAAAATATCGATCGATGGCAAAATTGGAATATCCAGAAGCGGTGCGTGAGTTGGTGGCGGAATTGAAACGACTTCCGGGAGTGGGACCACGCAGTGCCGAGCGCATGGCCGTATGGTTACTTCAACACAAACGGGCTGAGCCTTTGGCGCTTGCTGCTTCGTTGCAGCGTGCAGAGAAGGAACTTTGCATGTGCCCAACATGCGGATTTTTCGCCACAGGAGAGCATTGTGCAGCCTGTGATGAGGAGGGGCGCGATGGGCAATTGATTTGCGTGGTCGAGCAGGCGACAGATGTCTTACCGATCGAGCGCTCAGGCTCATTTCGTGGCGTGTATCATTGTCTCGGTGGAAAATTATCACCGCTCGACCAGGTCACGCCGGATGACTTGCGCATCGATTCACTGATACGGCGTGCCAGTCGAGGTGGCGAAATCATTTTAGCCCTCGGATCCGACGTTGAGGGTGAAGCAACGGCGCACTATCTCGCGGAGTTGTTGCGCGATTGTGGCTGTAAGGTCACACGCATTGCTCAGGGCTTGCCAGCGGGCGGAGGTCTCGAGCATGCTGATGAGTTAACGTTATTGCGCGCCATGCAAGGACGCCGAGAAATGCCAACCTAACAAAAATTCATGAAGTCCAATCGCAACTCGCAAGACCCATCCAGCAACCGTAAAGGTGGCACGCCCTTTTGGGAAAAAATGCAACCCAAGAAAAAAACCAGCTTCGAGCGCAAAACAGATCCGTTAGAGCGTACGAAACATCGGCCTGTGAAGCACGGCGCGATTAGCAAGGAAAAAGGCTGGGATCAGGTAGCGAAGTGGTATGATCAGCTTGTCGGTGACGAGGGTTCTGATTATCACAAAAACATCATCGTCCCCGCGATCCTGGAGCGACTTGGTGAGTTAGGTGGTGCGCGAGTATTAGATCTTTGCTGTGGCCAAGGCTTTATCGGTAAGCTACTATTGAAAGCTGGCGCCGCGCGGGTGCATGGTGTGGATGCCAGCCCGCTATTGATTGAATCGGCGGTGAAGCGGGCAGCTCAAGAGTCTAGCTTGAGCTATGAAGTGGCAGATGGCTCAGCGCCTGGCGCTTGGGCGGATGGCAGCTACGATGTGGCTCTCAATATCATGGCAGTTCACGATGTGGAAAATCTCGAGGGCCTTTGTCACAACCTCGCTAACTCACTGAAATCGCGCGGTAAGGCGCTGATGGTTTTCATGCATCCGTGTTTCCGCATGCCGAAGCAAGCGCATTGGGGCTGGGATCAAGAGAAAAAAATCCAGTATCGTCGGATGGATCGCTATGGCTCTGCGATGAGCATTCCCATCATTACGCATCCGGGACGCGCTGTGAGTGAGACCACAACTTTTTATCATCGACCGCTACCCTTTTATTTTCATGCGATGAAACAAGCGGGATTAGCTGTTACTGACTGCGAAGAGCTGTTTAGTCATCGCCGATCCCAAGTGGGCCCGCGCAGCAAAGCAGAGCATTTCGCGGCGGAGGAATTCCCGATGTTTTTGTTGCTAGAGGTGCAAAGGCTGGCGAAATAACTCGCGACTGGCAAGTGCGTCACTTCGTCAATCCAAGTTCACTGTTCGATGATTTGAAAGCAAATTTATTGTTTTCATTTCGCGGTATGCGATGTATGGTCGCGCATGTTGAAAGCATTAAGTGGATTTTTTTTGTTAGTCACTGGCTTTTGCCTCGCGGAAATTGAAGGCGCAATGCCTATTGGGATCGAGGCGGTGACGGGCTATCGCACGGAGTCGATTCACCGTGGCTTTCACTTGGCGGATGATGTGTTTGATTTCCAGCTCGAAACGGGCATCGCTCTGAACAATGATTGGAGCGCAAACTTTGGAGCCTGGCATGCGACAGGAACGGGCGAGGGCAATGATTTTGCTGAGGTATCGGGATTCGTCGACTTGCGCTATGACTTACAAAGTTGCAGTGCGGGATGGCTGCTGGGCTATCGCGATTTCAGTGGCAGTCGATTCAAGGACGGATGGGAGACAGGTCCATTTTTCACGTGGCGTGTGAACGAGGAATGGGACCTAAACCTAGAGTGGCTCTATGATGAAGGTGCCGAGGCCTATTATGGCAAGGCGGAGTTGGAATGGAGTGCGGCGCTGAATGATAAATCGTTCATTACCGTCACGGGCGGTCTCAGTATGGTTGATGATTACTACGAGCGTAATGGCTGGAATGATGCCGCTGCGCGTCTTTCCTACACATACTTGATTGCTAGCAATGTCTCGCTCACACCTTTCGTCGGTGCCTCAATCGGTCTTGATGGTAATGCGGATGACTACGTTTATAGTGGCATCTGGTTTGAAGTGACATTCTGACCGACCAACTCTTAACGCTTTCTCAAGTGAGAGGGCAGAATGTGAAGTTGTTCGCGATATTTTGCCACCGTTCGACGTTTGATGTCGATGCCGTTGGTGTTGAGTGCCTTGGTGAGAGCGTCATCGGATAGTGGTTTGGCGGAATTTTCAGCATGGATCAATGTCTGAATCGCTTCACGCACAGCAGCATTGGAAAATTCTGCTCCGCTTGAGGTTTGGTAGCCCGTCGCGAAAAAGGCGCGCATTTCCATCATGCCATGCGGTGTGTGGATGTATTTGCCTGCCACTGCGCGTGAGATTGTAGTGGCATGCATGCCTAGGTCTTCTCCAACTTCCGCCATTGTCATCGGTCGCAATTTGGCATGGCCATAGCGCAAAAAGGGCTCTTGCCGCTCAATGATTCGCATTGCGATCGACAGAATCGTTTCTTGGCGAAGTGAAATGGAGCTGATGATTGAGCGGCCATCGCGAATGTTGTCGCGGATGTATTCGAGAGCTTTTTTGTCACTACCGGTTTTGGCGAGGAGACTTTTGTAAAAATCGCTGATGCGTAGACGAGGAATGTGGTCATTGGTTAGTTCCGCCTCAAAAATGCCATCGAGAGTGCGGCGGATGATGACGTCGGGTGTGATGTGCGGGTTGGCCGTGGGGCTAAAGGAACCACCTGGATCGGGGTCGAGGCGGGCAATGCGTTCGGTGGCTTCTGCCACCCGCTCGGGTGTGGTGCTGAGGGCACGAGCGATATGGCTCATGTGGCGACGAGCGAGATCGTTGAGATATTGCTCACAAATTTTGTATTCCAGAGAATCTTCACGACCGAGCCTGCGGAGCTGAATGAGCAGGGAATCTCGCAAGTCCACCGCTCCGATACCCGGAGGATCAAACGATTGCAATAAAGTCACAGCTTGCTTCATCCACCGGGGATTAATTTCAAGCCGCTCGGCTAATTGCTCAGGCGGCATGTCAAGAAAACCGCGCTCATTGAGATTGCCAATCAGGGCCATGGTGATCTGCTTGATTTCATCAGGCATGATCGATTGTTGCACCTGCTGGGCGAGAAATTGCTGCAAAGTCTCGGGTGCAACAATGGATTCATATAAAAACTGGCGCCGTTCCTCATCATCAGCGGAGTAACTGTTGCTCGCATTTTGATGAATATCACGCTCGCGGTAGTCGTCATCGGTCTCGTTCAAATGCGCCAAATCATTGTCGCTATCATAGTCATCGACTTCGTCAACGGGACCTTCATCCGGGTAATCATCTAGTTGTTCAAGAACTGGATTCATCTCCATGGCCTGATGAATCATCTGGCTCAATTCCATGCTATTCGATTGCAAGATCTCCAGGCTCCTGCGCATTTGAGGAGTGAGCGTCTGCTGCTGGTTCAGCGCGTGATGGAGTGATATGTCCGCCATGAAGCGAGACGAATATGTTACCAAAAGCAGCTTTTGGAAAGCAATTTTCGTGCCATTCTTGTAAAAATATCAGACTAGCTCGGCCGCGATCGGGTCAACGAGGGCTGAGCCTTTGAGTGTCAATCGAATGTGCGAATTCTCAATACTCAGCAAGTCGAGTTCTTGGAGCTCGGTTGCGCGTTTTTTTCCCGCAAGATCCAACAAATCGAGCGGAATTCCATCCACCGTACGCAATCCCATGGCAATGTGCTCCAATCGTAAGGCCTCATCGCTGAGGTGTTCTGCCTCTGATTGCGCATGGCCGATGCTTTTGATCAGCTCAATATATTTTGCTGTATCGGGAATGTTTTTGGAGCGAATTCGCTGCAAAGTCGAGACTGCTGACGGGCCAAGACCGAGGTATTGTTCGCCACGCCAGTAACCGCGATTGTGTGATGACTTGTGGTCGATTTTTGCGTAGTTGGATGTCTCATAGTGCAGATATCCTTGTTTGGTGAGAATTTCATGCGCCAAGTAAAACATCTCTTGATTGACATGTTCATCCTCCGCCATTTCGCCTTGAAGTAGTGATTGAAAAAATGCGGTATCTTCCTCGTAAGTTAGATTGTAAGCAGAGATGTGATCGGGGGCGAGATCGATCGCTTTTTGTAAGCTGTCACGCCAAATCTGCAAAGTCTGTCCGGGGATGGAAAACATAAGATCAATGTTGATGGAAGGCATGCCCACGGAACGCAGGATTTCCACCGATTCACGTGCTTGTTGCGGACTGTGTTCACGGCCTAGAGTTTGCAGAACTGCCTTGGAAAATGACTGAATCCCTAGCGAGACACGAGTCACTCCCAGATCGCGAAAAAGTTGTGCCTTGCTGCGGTCAAAGGTGGCCGGGTTTGCCTCCAGCGAGACTTCATCCAAGGTCGAGAAATCGATCACCTGCTGAAGCCCAGAAAATAAAGCGCGCAAATGTGATGGTGACAGCATGGAGGGGGTTCCGCCACCGAGAAACAAGGTGCGGGGTGCTTGATCAAGAGTCGAAATTCGCGTATGGGCTTCCAATAGCAATGCATCGATGAATTCCCCAATCGGCGTTTGCCCTGGCGTGTGCTTGTAAAACGAGCAGTAAGGACAAATGCGATGACAAAAGGGAATGTGTAGATAAACAAGCACTCGACCCGACTATCCGCAGCTGATCATCAAAAGTCAACCCAGAGCCGCATCAATCGATCTAAACATACAATATACGAGGCACAGCGAAATTTTCTCATTTCACTATTGCGATAATCCTTGCGCTCGTTAGGATTAGGAAATTTCACACCCTGACGATGCGCATCCCCATGATCAAAATCATCTCCGTGGCAGCTATGGCTCTGACTCTGCAAGCGCAGACCATAGTAACTAGCTCGAAGCCTAAGCCCGCAGTTTTGGACGCAGTCCTGCTCTCGGAAAACCTCTGGAAAACGACCCTCGTTGACCTTGAAAAAAAGTTTCATACCAAGCCTAGCGACGATCAAAAGCGGATGGAAGACATGCGTCGCGAGATGATGAAAAAGCGCGATATCGAGTTACCAGAGCAAACGTATGGAGGATTCGAATGGTTATCCACGCTCAAAGACGGATTGCGCGGATCGGGCGGCAGACTCTCGCTGTTTAACGAAGAACTCGGTGAGGTCGTGGTTAAGGGCAATGCTGGTTTGATTGCGGGCTGGAACATTTCGATTTTCAATCGTGGCGATGACAGACCGATCAAATCCAAAGAGCTGTTAGCGAAGTTCCAAAAGTGGCGCGCGCTGCTTGACGAAAAACTTGAATCTGCCGGCGTAGAGCGCAAGTCTACCTCTGCAGTGAAAGTCCTCGGCTATATGTGGAAAAAAGGTGACACCGCGTGGTTGCTCGAGGCCAGCGTTGGCAAGGACGACTACGGCTCAGACCGTGCCGAGTTTTTGCGCATTCGTATCGCCTCGGCTAGCAATGTTGGCGCGAAAAAAATCTCGGGCCGCAGCACGCTCGCTGGTAACGTAGTTCACAAGGATAATGGAGATACACTCATCGAGGTGGTGCCAATGGTCGATCAAGGCGAAAAGGGTTATTGTGCCGTCGCCTCGATCTCTCGTGTCGCCATGTATTACGGGCTCGATGTCGACCAACACGAAATCGCCCAGCTTGCCAACACCTCCCAATTCGGCACCAGTCCTGAGGAGATGGAAGAGGCGTTCAAGAAAATCGTCGGCAAACTTCACATTCGCACTACCAAACATTATGAACTTACGGAGCGGCAATTTGATGCCGATGTGCGCGCCTACAATCAAGCTGCCAAAAAAGTGGGAGAGGATGAAATTAAGGCACCCAAAGGATACATTCTGAACCCTGCTTACTTTTGGCAGAAAGCTGACGATGAAATTTTTGCCGCGGTCAAAAGTGAGCAATCAGGCTGCAAACGTTACATGACGAAGGTCCGCGAATACATCGATCAAGGTCTGCCCATTTGTTGGTGCCTGCGTCTCGGAATGTTTAAGGAAAAAGACATTCCGCAAGCTAGCGGTGGTCACATGCGCTTGATCATCGGCTATAATGAGAAGACAAGCGAGATCATTTACTCGGATTCTTGGGGTAAAGGCCATGAATGCAAGCGCATGTCACTGGATAAAGCCTACGCGTGCAGCATGTCTCTCTACACCATGTCTCCCACTCGCTGATTGACATTCGATCACGTGCCGTGCAGAATTTTTTAAGCGAAAATGAATGTATTCGGCATAGGCATTGATGTGGTAGAAGTGGGGCGGATAGCCTCGTCGATCTCGGAGTTCGGTGATCGCTTTGTTCAGCGAATTTTTACACCAGACGAAATCGCCTACTGTCAGAATAAAGCGCGCCCTGAGCTGCATTATGCCGCACGTTTCGCTGCCAAAGAAGCAGTAGCCAAGGCCTTCGGTACAGGCATTGGTAAGGAACTCGGTTGGTTGGACATGAATATTTTGCGTGGTGAACTGGGTGAGCCCACTTTGCAAATCACCGGCAAGGGCCAGGATTTTTGTGATCGACATCAGATCGGTGAAATCAAAATCAGCCTCACTCACGCCCGCGAATACGCCGCCGCAAATGCCGTGGCACTATGCCGGGCGTAATGTTTCAAGATAAGCTACCGTTGATCTCAGAAAGCCAGCCACCATTGCCGTGCCTTGTGTTTTTACAAGGAGTTCCACTCCTGTGCTTGCTGCTACGATGACGCCTGCTTCCTCCTCGGGAATGATCGCAGGGTGGACGCTCTGATTTTTCTGACCTTCACGCAGAGCATGACTGATCCCATCGAGCCATTGGCGGTGTAGCCTACGAAGCATGCCCAGCAACGCTATATCATCTGCTTGCACTGAGGCGACCAAAATCGTCAACGGATGAGTAGTGTGATCACTCGCGGGTGATTGTTCCAATTGTCTCGCTCTGTGCCGAAAAATTTGCTGTAAGGCACTGATTGGATCCGCTGAGGCGAGGGGACTTAGCCATTCTTCTTCTAACAAAGGAGCTAAGGTTTCTTCCATCCAATGCATCATGAGGTCTTCCTTGCTCTTGAAATGATGAAACAACGAACCCTTCGTGATACCCGCGCGCTCGACTACCGTGTTGAGTTTCCACGCATGGAATCCATAGCGACAAAGCTCCTCGCCAGTGTGTTTTAAAATTTTTGCGCGCATCGCGATCGGATTGTTGCTGCGTTTTTCCATGCGCCTACCGTAGCAAACCAACTAGTCGGTGGGAAGGGGAAAGTTCCATGTTGCCATGAAATGAAATCAACATCTCGCAATAGAGCAAATTCGCATAAAAGCCAGTTGCACCGCTGACCAGATGTGTCTAGCCTCGCTCACACAAACGATATGACACAAATCCTTCCTTACGTCGCAATTAGCGCTCTCAGTGGCATCTGTCTCGCTTCTCCTCTGGAAATCCGTTTTGGAGTTCCGTCCCAAGGTGGCTCAGGGGGCACTGCAGCCATCGTAGAATCATTCGGTGAAGTATCGCTGGATGGCGCGCGCAATTGGGAAAAAGAAGCCCTACCTATCGGCAATGGCCGCCTCGGAGCGATGCTTTTCGGCGGAGCCCAGTCGGATCGACTCCAGTTCAATGTCGATTCTCTTTGGACTGGCGGCGAGAATGTCAGCGGTGGCTACGACGTCAATGAGTTCGGCTGTTATCAAACCTTCGGTGATTTGTTGATCCAAGCAGCAGGCGCGTTACTATATGATGTCACTTGCGAAAGCGGGCACGTTCCATTCAATGCCAACGAAGACGTTGCTGCTTCCATCGATGGCCAAAACAATAAATGGTGCATCGAGCATAAAGGAAAAGTTGTGGTCTGGCAGCTCAATGTAAACACGCCTAAAAAAGTTAACTCGTACTCTATCACCTCAGCCAACGACGTCGAAAAGCGCGACCCCAGTTCATGGAAAATGGAAGGCTCACTCGATGGCAAGCAGTGGACCTTGCTCGATGAACACAAGAACGAAGCGCCCTTTACGAGCCGTCATCTGAAAAAGTCCTATCCGATTACTCAGCCCGACTCCTATGCCTACTATCGCCTGAGTTTTACACCCTCGGCAGAAGTAACTCATTTCCAAGTAGCGGAAATCTCCCTTGATGGGCTCTCCCAAGCTGCGCCGCAAGGATACTCCCGCGCACTGAATCTTGAAACTGGAGTGCATGCCGTTCAATGGCAGATGGATGGTGTCACCTACCAGCGCAGTACATTTGCTAGCGCTCCCGATCAAGCCATCGTCATGCGCATGACGGCTTCCAAACCTGGGAAATTGAGTGGAAATTTATCGCTAAAAGACTCACGCAATCTCGCAAGTACAGCAGAAGGCACAAGCATAACCTTCGCGGGCAAGCTCTCGAATGATCTCCAATATGCAGCCAAGCTTGTCGCCAAAAACAAAGGTGGAACTATCCTAGCAGAAAAAGACCAACTTCGCTATGAAAACTGCGATGAAGTTGTGCTGATCCTAACGGCCGCCACCAACTACATCATGGATGAAAAACAAGGCTGGCGCTCGGGCGAGGCTCTTAGCATTGCTGAAAAACAATCTAGCGCAGCGACGGTAAAAACGTTTGATCAACTCCAAGCCGATCACATCAAAGATCATCAGTCTTATTTCTCCCGTGTATCCCTTGATCTCGGTGAGGCTCCTGCGCTCGATACCCCATCGCGCCTGAGCGCCTATCAAAAAGGCGCCACCGATCCCGCTCTCGAGGCTCTTATGTTCCATTACGGTCGCTATCTTCTCATCGGCAGTTCACGCCCCGGCACCCTACCTGCTAATTTGCAGGGTATCTGGAATGACTCAAACAAGCCCGCTTGGTATGCAGATTTTCACACCAACATCAACATCCAGATGAACTACTGGCTGGCTGAGCCCGCCAACCTCGCCGATTGTCACACTCCGCTTTTTGATTGGCTCGAAGCATGTGTGCCGGCTGCCACGCGCGCCACACAAAAAGCCTTTGGCGAAAAAACACCTGGCTGGACCATGCGCACATCCGTCAATGCCTTCGGCGGCAATGGCTGGGAATGGAACCTGCCTGCCTCGGCATGGTTGGTGCAACACGCCTGGGAGCACTACGCGTTTTCAGGTGATCGGGTCTTTTTGGAAAAACGCGCGTGGCCGATGTTTGCTGCCGTTTGTGAGTTCTGGCTCGATCACCTCAAGGAAGATGCGAACGGAAAATTGGTCGTGCCACAAGGCTGGTCGCCAGAGCATGGCCCGCGCGAAGACGGCGTTGCTCACGATCAACAAATCGTCTGGGATCTTTTCACGAACTCCCTCAAAAGTGCCAAGGTTCTTGGCCTCAATGATGCCTTGGTCAAGCGGGTGGAAGCTGCTCGTGGAAAATTGTTAGGACCGCAAATCGGCTCATGGGGACAAATCATGGAATGGACTACCGAGCGACCCGACCTCGAAAAATCAGGTCATCGCCACACCTCGCACCTCTTCGCCGTCTATCCTGGCGCACAAATCAATCGCGCCCAGACGCCCGAGCTCGCTAAAGCTGCTGCTGTTTCGCTAGAGGCACGCGGCACCTCGGGTGACTCACGCCGCTCCTGGACGTGGCCATGGCGCACCGCTCTCTGGGCCCGCTTGGGCGAGCCAGAAAAATGCCAAGCCATGATCCGTGGATTGCTCACCCATAATACATTGCCCAATCTCTTCACTACCCATCCACCCTTCCAGATCGATGGTAATCTTGGAATCACTGCGGGCATCTGTGAAATGCTCGTTCAGTCTCACGAGGGCACTATCAGCATTCTCCCCGCGATCCCTCAAGGTTGGCCGCAGGGCTCTTTCACGGGCCTACGCGCCCGCGGCGGAGTCACGGTTGATGCGACATGGAAAGATGGCAAACCGACGAAAATTGTGCTTCATCCCCAGTTCGATGGTATCCGCAAAGTCTCGGTCTCAGTCGGCCCTATCAAAGAATACAACCTGAAAAAAGGCACGCCCTTTGTCATTCCTTGATACTTGGATTCAATCCGAAAGTGCAACGGATCAGAATTGAGTGAATCAGGTCCTGAAGAACTCAACAAAGATGAAGTCCAGGCGACTGTTTGATGTTAGAATGCCGTGTTTGATTTTAGTCTAGCACACGACCTCTTTTCACCTTACAAAAACAAAGGCCGGACGTGACGGTCGAGGAGATTTTCGGTCACGTTTTTGGCGATGATGTCGCGATGCATTTTGAGGGCATCGGTGTAGCGTGTGCCGAGTTGTGCGGCGATTTTGAAGCCTACATGCAAGAGTTGTCGAAAATGAGGATTGTATTCGGGGCAACTCGGAATGTGGCGCAAGGCGTTCACGTATTGAGCACTAGTCCAAGAGTTTACGGTTTCAGCGGAAGGTAGCTTGGCATCGTCGATGTCGATGACGGTGGCGTAGGGTTGGCAAAGTGCGTCTTTGTAGGCGAGGGCTTTGGCGTAAATTTCTTTGGCAAGAGCCAGTGCTTCGCCATCGGCTTCGGCGAGACCGATGAGTTCTTCGAGCCAATTGGTGCCCGCTGTTTTGATGTGCAGTCCGGCCCCCGTTCGTTGAAGAGCGCGACGGATCGCTGGATAGATCGAGAATTTGTCAGAACCGGAATGCACGCTGAGTTTCAAGGTCGATGGCAAACCATAGGCCTTGACGGCGTGGGCAATCACCGCGAGGTCGTCGTTGAATTCTTTCTCGAATTGCACGACGTCGCCGACGTAATCGACACCTTTGTTGAAGCGCCCTGTGAACTTGGGGGCGATGGTTTGGATGGGGATTTCTTGATCGCTGAGTGCGGCAAGAATGAAGAGCAACTCTGGTGGCGTCTGCGGTGAGTCGGTTTCATCCATCGAGACTTCGGTGATAAAGTCAGGGCCTTTGGCGACGAGAATGTGGCGATAAATGGCACCGGCTTTTTGGGTGGCGAGCAAGAATTTGTTAGAAATGCGCTCGGCTTCTTCTTGGGAGATGATGAATGGGGTATCGATGCCATCAATCTGAATCGAACCAATCAACTCTGCATGTTTTAGGAGAAATGCTTGCACGTCAGTTGGAGCCGCTGGCTGTCCGATGTCATCAGCTACGTCGAGCGTGAAAAAATCGCAGGGGGCGATGAAGCGGTCGACGGTGCTGAGGTTGATGTGGTCGGCATCGAGGTGGTATTCTTTTTCCCAAGCAAGCGCCGTTACCGCGGTATCAGCGGCTTCGCGCGTGCCCGATGGCTCGGAGCCGATGATCGTATGCTCGCGATTCGACTTATTCCAGACAGGAACAATTTCTACGCCATGTGTGGAGGCGGTAACGAAGGCTGCGAGCTGTGCGCAAGCTTGGTGGGCGAAGCGGTCGCCGACGCCGAAGGTAAATGGTGCGATGAATTTCATGATGCTTTTTGAGTGGTGAGTATGGAGAAGGGATTTGCAATCCCTTTTGTAGGATGGGAAAAAATTGAGTGAAGAAAGGGATTGTAAATCCCTTGTTTTTAGCGGACTTCGATGACTGCCTTGATGGCGCCCATGGCGGGGTTGGTGAATTGGGCGAATTTTTCAGGGACTTCGTCGAAAGTGATGCGATGCGTGATCCACAAATCGGTGTTGATTTTTTTCTCCTCGATGAGCTGGATGATTTTAGGGAAATCGCTGGGGTGAGCGTTGCGCGACGCGAGTAAGGTTAGTTCGCGGCGATGAAATACCGGAGCGTGGGGGAAGCTGAGTTCTTGCGTGGTGATACCGACGTAGACGACGCGACCGGTGAAGGCGGCATAGTTGAAACAGGTGGACATCGAGTTAACACTGCCTGTGGCATCAATGATCACATCGGCGAGCTGTCCATTCGTGAGATCGGCGAGTGCTTTGATGTTGGCATCGGCATCGGTGCTTGCAATAATGCCCTCGATGCCGAGGTTTTTCTGACAGAAATCGAGGCGGCCTTGCACCATGTCCATGACAATCACGCGACAGTCCATGAGTTTGAGAAATTCCAAACAGGCGAGGCCGATGGGACCTGCGCCGATGACGAGGACTGTTTCGTTAGGTTGTGGATTGCCACGATTGACGGCATGCAGCCCGATGGCGAGTGTTTCGACTAAGGCGAGTTGCTCATAACTGAGTGCATTGCCGACATGGAGCTTGCGGGCGGGAATTTTCCAGTTGCTGGTGCGCAGTCCACCATTGGCATGAACGCCGAGAACCTGAACACCGGGGCAGCAATTGCTATTGCCCTTGAGGCTCGTTGTGCTATTCGGGTCATTGATGTAGGGCTCTAACGAACAGCGATCACCGACGCGCACGTTGGTGACATTTTCACCTACGGCGAGCACTTCAAGTCCGAGTTCATGACCGGGAATACGCGGGTAAGAGAAGAACGGCATTTTTCCGAGATAGCCGGAAAGATCAGTGCCACAGATGCCCATGCGGTGCGTCCGCACGATGGCTTCATCAGCGGCACATTGCGTGACGTCCTCGCAAGCGATGAGATTGATCTCGGTGGGAGCGGTGAATTGGATGGCTGACATGGCTTAGTTGTTTTCGGCGAGACCTTCGTTGTGACCGAGATTTTTGACGGGAGCAAAAAGAGCGAGAACTTCATCGAGCAAGGCCTGATCGATGGGTTGTTCTAACCATTTGGCCCACTTGGCGATGTTGTTCGGATTGGCTGATCCCGCGACCGTCGAGGTGATCTCGTGATTGGCGCAGGAGTATTGCAAGGCGAGTTGCGCGATGTCGATTCCCTGATCAGCGCAAAGCTTAGCTGCAGCGCGGGCTGCGGCTTTCACTTCCTCAGGCTCCTTCAACCAAGCAGGCAGTTCGGCATTCGTGAGTAGGCGTGCAGAAAAGGGACCAGCATTGATGGCGCCGATGCCCTTGGGCTTGAGGCGCGGCACGAGTTCGTCGGCAAATCGCGTATTCTGGAGCGTATATTGATTGTAGGAAAGCACGCAGTCGATGTCATCCTCGACGTGATTCAACACTGTGTTGAAGGTTTTTATGGGATAGCAGGAAAATCCGATCGCACGCACGAGACCTCGTTTTTTGAGATCGATGACGGCAGGGATTGTCTCTTCCCAAATTTGTGGAAGCTTGACGAATTCGACATCGTGCAGCAACAACACATCGAGATAATCAGTGCCGAGACGATGCAGCGATACGTGAACGGATTCCTCGACGCGCTTGGCAGAGAAATCGAAATGTGCTAACGAATATCGTCCCAACTTGGTGCCGAGAAGATAGTCTTGGCGTTGGTGTTGCTTAAGCGCAATTCCTAACAAAACTTCCGACATGCCACGACCATAGAACGGTGAGGTGTCGATGAAATTCATGCCAAGTTCGAGAGCTGTGTGAACAGATTGCAGGGCTTCGTTGACATCGACGTTGCGAAATTCTGCGCCGAGGGATGAAGCGCCGAACGAAAGGACGGGGAGTGCGATTCCGGATTTTCCGAGGATTCTGGTTTCCATGATGGCTTACAGTTGGGTTGAGAGAATGAATTGTGCCGCAGCTTCCTCAGCCGAGGGCAGGGGAAGAATTTCGGCAGAAAGATAGCCTTGGTATTGGAGTTGATGCAGGAGCAAGAGCAAAGGTATGCGATCGGTGTGACCGAAGCCGATCGCGCGGCGATTGCTATCGGCGAAGTGGATGTGACCAATGGCCTCAATGTTATCGGCAATGGCTAACTCTAGCGATTTCTCCTCGATGTTCATGTGGAACAAGTCGGCGAGGATTTTGATGTTATCGAGCTGGCGAGATTGTATGAATGCGGCAGCGTCACCAATCGTATTGAGCAAGTTTGTTTCGTAGCGATTCAGCGGCTCGTAGAGAAAGGTCACACCGCGCGCTTTGGCGTGGCAGCCAATGATGCGCAGAGACTCGGCGAGGTAGGTCAAAGCCTGTTCTTTACCAACCGAGCCGCCGTATTTCCCTTGCATCGATCCCAAGATTGCGGGAGCAGAAAATTCAGCACCGAAGTCGACTAGAGCTAGTATAAAATCTAACGCTTTTTTGCGAGCCGCTGGATCAGCATCAGTGAGTGACAATCCATGCTTCACCATGCCTGCGCCTGTGCCAATCGCAGCAATTTCTAACGAATGTTGCGCTTGCAGTTGTTTGATTTCGTCGATGGATACGGCATCAGCGTCTGGCAAAAAAAGCTCCACAGCCGTAAATCCGTGCTGCACCGCTTTGGCGAATCCGAGCGGCAATTTATCATGAAATACAAAAGGCCCCGTTGCAGCTTCAGTCACGCGGCAGAGTGTGACGGCAGTTTTCATCACTCAGACTCTAAAATGATGTTGCCGTATGGCGTGGGGCAACCGGTGCGAATCAAGCCGATGGCATGCGGGACACGTTTTTTGAAATCGATGTGTGCTTCACGTGTCACTGGGATCGTGCCGAATGATTCTGCGAATTTCGCGATGTTTTCGGGAGTGTTGGTGGAGTAAAATTCCTCTGCTTGCCAAATGCGACCAATCTTAAAATTTTGCTTCAGTAGATTAAGCACATCAAGCACGGTGGGAATGCCCCTGGTGAGTGAAATGTCCACCGTTTCGATCTCGGGCCAGTAGGGGAATGCCCAGTCGGCGATGACTAATGTATTGGTGTGACGGACGCGTGCCACCAAATCGAGCACATGCGGGTTGAGGATTCCAGTTTGTAGCATAATTCTATATAAGCGATGTGGCATATGTCATACAAATAATTCTGTGCTTGTCACGTAAAATCGTATTATGGTAGAAAATAAGGATGCAGCGCAGTACAAAGATTATCCGCTTGATCGAAAGCGAAATTCTCGACGGAAAAATGCCCGTCGGGCAACGTTTGGAATCAGAGGAAAAGCTTTGTGAGCGCTTTGGTGTGAGCCGCACGGTCATTCGCGAGGCGATCCAGCAATTGCGCGGACGAGGGCTCTTGCGCACGCGCAAGGGGTCAGGCACTTACATCGCTGCATCAAACTTGGATACTCTGGCTAATGCCGTGGAAGCGTATTCCGCGTTAGCCGAGGATCTTGATTTCCTGGAGCTGATCGACTTCCGAATTATGATCGAAACTGAATGCGCGCGGCTTGCGGCAGTTCATGCAGGTGAAGTGGTCATTCGCGAGCTGCGTTCGATTATGGAAGTGATGCGCAAGTTGAAAAATGATCGCGCGGAGTTTTCCCGCCTCGATATTTCCTTTCACTTGGTGATCGCTCGTGGATCGGGAAATCGCATCTATGCCACGGTCCTGCGTGCCTTGGAAAAAAAGTGTATCGACTACGCGCGGAAAAACCGAGGTGACAGTGATTGGTTCCAGTCGATCATGACCACCCATCAGGCGATTCTCGATGCAATCGAAAATGGTAAGTCGGAGGTCGCAGCTGAGGCGATGCATAAGCATTTGCTATCCTCGCGTCGTCATTACGTGGATCTCACGGGAGGCGTGTGAATGACTCATTTTTTCTAAACCCTTGAACACATGCTGGCACACAGCTAGGTGTAGCTTTGTGCTTGCTTTTTTTGCAGGCATGATGAATCTTACGTAGTCACTTCAAAACTCATTGATCCGCTTCATGACCGCTCGCCCTGTGATTGTCAAAATGCTGTTCTTGCTCATGGCCTCGTGCGCCAGTCTGAGCGCTGAGGCGATGCTTCAATACTTCGGAACGACATGGAATGAGATCGAGCGCCGCATCCCTGAACTCGCCGAGCGCGGTTATGACTCGCTGTGGTTGCCACCGCCCTTCAAAGCAGGCGCGGGGACTTATTCGGTGGGCTTTGATACCTTCGATCGTTTTGATCTGGGAGATCGCGATGGCAGTGGCACCGTGCGAACCAAGTATGGCACCAAGGCAGATTTGCAGCGATTGATGAAAACGGCTCATCGTTTTGGCTTGCGGGTATATTTTGATAACGTGATGGCACACAATGCGGGACCTCTCGATAAAAATACCGATCCCGGCGAGATTTTTCCGGGCATCCCTGGTTTTGTGCCGGAAGATTTTCACTTGGTTCGCGAGGTCGATGGCACTTGGCGTAAGGCAGCTGATTGGCCGAATTGGCAAGATGAGTGGCAGGTGCTGAATCGCAATCCTTTTGCCTGGGACATCGCCAATGAACATCCTCAAAATGTTAGCTTCAATCCAAACGGCACGGCAGAAGCCAATACCTATCCGAAATGGGTCGGCATTCGGCACCCTGGGCAGCATGCTTGGTATCTCGATACCGATCTCACCGTCGGCACCAATCAAGCGGGCGATCCAGTGCATCCGTTTGCGAACAAAGAACCCTACCAAGACATCGGCTATGGAGCTTCATTCACCGGAGCGAACAATGGTCGATTTGACTGGAATGACGCGAACAGCAATGGTCAGCATGATCTGGGCGAAATGTCCGAAACCTTTACTGATACTGGTGTCGATCCCAGTGTCACATGGCGTCAGACGGCTCCATGGGGGCATGGTGATGGCATTTACAACATGGGTAATATTGTTGCCGAAGATGTCAACAGCATGCTCTATCGTGCGGTGCGCTGGTTCATCAACGAGACGAGTGCCGATGGCTTCCGTCTGGATGCCGTGAAGCACGTGCCCTCGGGATTTTTTGGCAAGCAAACAGGCGGTGATAAAGATTCGGTGAACTGGGGCTACAACGGACAAATTCAGGAGCAATTCAACATCACGCGCGGATTTTCTGATTGGGGAAATCATCGTGATTCCAACTACAATGCGGAATATCAAGCGCGCGACGATGCCTTTCTCTTCGGAGAGCATCTCGGCTCGCCGCCATTTGAAGGTGGCTACCTCGATGCTGGCATGCGCATCGCAAACGACAATTTGCTCAACACGGTGAAAAACGGCATGGGCTCTAATCTAACAGGTTTTGATCAGCCGAACTACGGTGCTTATGGCACGGCTCAAACGGGGATGAATTATGTGATGAGCCATGATAACAACTACCTCTTTGGTGGCGACCGTCGGCTGGCTCACACCTACATTCTTACACGCGAAGGTAGCCCGATCATTTACACCGATGGCTACAACCAAGCTGGAGCTCCTGATTATTTCCCGAAACCATCAGGCGTTAATTTTCTTGGTCAATTCAATGACAATAGCGTGATCAGAGCGCTGGCGGTGCATCGTGATTTTGCCCGTGGCTATCAGATTGCTCGATGGAGTGATCAAAATTTTTGCGCCTACGAACGCATCGATGATCGTGAAAAAAAATCGGGCTCATGGAATGGGCAAACGATGCTATTCATGATGGCGCGGAACTACCAGCCCAACGGCCAAGCACGCCCTGTGCAAACGGGATTTCCAGTCGGCGCTACCCTCGTCAATCAGTCGCCTCATGGCGGTCGTTTTTTTGCCTATGTCAATCCCGCCGGCGTTGTCGTCGATGGCTCGGGCAATCCACCGGTTGTCCCTGCAAACGGCTGGTTCTGCTTCACATGGCACAATCCACAGCTTCCCACAGTTTGGCAAGGTGCTGAGCATCAACTCGAAAAACCACCGATCGAAATCTATCAGGATGGCAGCAAAGCACCGATGATGGATCATTGGCGCACCGATGGCAAAGATGGCGACCCGAGCTTCAATCCCTTTGGAGTTCCCGCCACCGATACCGCGGAAAAATCCTACCGTGTGAAAATTCCACGCGTTACCAATGGCAGCAACTTGCGCATTCTCGCTAGAGCCGATGGCAGCGCCGAAAACATCCGTATCAAGCTCAATGGCGGCGTCAATGTGAACTCGCAAATGACACCAGCTCTCGGTCCACAAACGGGTGATCTGCGCGATTT
>Ga0209444_10000032_pt1 | contig 73562 bp, 57 predicted proteins | sample LauGreFaBDMM15DN_2_FD_188215 | JGI IMG/M metagenome (GOLD analysis project Ga0209444, IMG submission 188215) | Freshwater lake microbial communities from Lake Michigan, USA - Fa13.BD.MM15.DN (SPAdes) (version 2) | ecosystem: Environmental > Aquatic > Freshwater > Lake | place: Lake Michigan... | reverse complement strand
TTTTCTGCCCAATCCACCAGCAGGTTGATATCAGTGAATTCTCCAACACCCATGCTTTGGGCAGAACGCAAACTGAAAACAGGAATGGCAATACCTGCTCCTCTCCAGATCTGGTCAAAACGGGCATATCCATCTTGAATCAAGCAAGTGAGTTGTGATTTTTGCTGAAGACTGACCTGCCTGTTGTTCCCTTTTTCATAGCCCATAAAATTACCGGAGGCATCCAGCAAACAATATTTGTATTCAAATGGAATTGGGGTATGGGCAGCATCTATATCAGCAATCCAATGGGTGCCATTGAATTGCATTGTAAGCACTTTGGAAACAGACCAATTCCCCAAAACATCCGAATTACCCATCAACCCCAATTGATAATCATTGGAAAGCATTGGAGCATCAATGGTAAAACGAGCATATCCGGCTTTAAGCGGTGAATTTTTGGCAGCTTTTCGTTGAACAGAAAATATATGTTCAAAAGGTGATGTATGAAAAACATTGGAAACAGCACCCATATCAACCCAACTGTCCAGCAATACCAGTTCAGATTTTTGCTTTTTCAGTGAAATGAACCTGTTTTTGGAACAATCCCTGGTCACCGTTCCAGTCTCATCTTCAAAAAGATACTGATATGTTAGTTTTTTATAGGCACCGGTTTGATTTTGGGTTAACGCAAGCTGAATATGCCAATGAGAATGATCTACATAGCGCATCGGATAAATAACAGGAAATTCAGCATGCTCGACTCCAGGAAAATCTACCTGAATCCTCAACATTTGTCCTGGTCGGGTAGAAAATCTCAGGTATATATCAATATTCATCAATCAATGTGTATAGGGAGTACAATTTAAACATTATTTTAATTAGTGTAATCAATACACATTAAAAATTATTGCGAATGCAGGGATTAAGATTTTAAGAAAATGGAATCGCTTTGTATATTTGCAATTCAAACTCAATAAGATGACCAAGAGCCAAAAAAATGTGTATTGGATTTTATTTTTCCTCTCTATAGCACTGTGTGTTGTGGTTTATCTTTTTTTACCTTCAATGGTATCGCTGACTGTAGTTCCTTTGGTCACAACTTTTGCAAAAGCATTAGACCTCATCTAATTTTTATTGCTATTTTAGCCTGTAGAAAAACTATCTGAGGTTTATTTACCGCTGTCACGCTATTAACCCTCCTTGCAGCAAACAGCTCTCTCATTGCTGATGCATCGCTTATCGAAACATTCGATGCTGACAACAATTGATCATACCATTGGGATTAAACCTCATTAAGGAAAAATGCCTTCTCATTTGAGAAGGCATTTTTAATGTGGTGCCGCAAGTAATAAGCCGGATTCTGTACAAGGCTATCATTTATCTGTCACAAAAGTTACCCATTGTGATCAAGCTGCCTACCCATCAAGGCCTCAAAGAGAGAGAACGAGTCATTCCCCACCCGAAGGTTGCCCTGACCTATGTGGCATTTCAACACGCAAGGTTTACCCCCGGTATGCATTGCTGCATACCGCCGGGAGCTTTTACCTCCCGTTTTCACCCTTACCCCAACAAGTTGGGGCGGTTATTTTCTGTGGCACTATCTGTTCTTGTTTTCACAAGACCCGGCTGTTCACCGGTGCGATGCTCTATGTTGTCCGGACTTTCCTCGTTGATTGCTCAACGCGATAGCGTATTGCGGCAATACTAAGGTATGATATATATTTCTGTTGCGCCATACCCATAAAGATGATGGAGCCTGTTAACAAAGGATTTAACATCTTTTTTGTGGCGAAGGAGTTCATGGATTTCATCCTTTAGCTTTCCTGTTCCAATGCCATGGATCACCGTTATCTCTGGGAGTTTATGGGCAAGTGCTTCTTCATAGAATTTTTCAAATGCCTTGAGTTGCATGTCAAGAATCTGCACGGGAGATAAGCGGTGGTGTTGGTCTGATAACTTATCTGCATGTAAATCGATCAATGTTCTTCGTGGGGGAAGATTGGCCTTTATTTTATCAGCAGGATAAACCTTGAAACCAGCTGCAGAGAGCCTGTTTATGTCAAAGCGATCCTGCTCTGCTTCTTTAATGGGATAGGTCTCAAAAAGGTTGATGTTGAATGAAGCCTTTTGTGCTTTCAAGACATCTTCAGATAATTTGAAGATTTGTTTGGGCTTGGGTTTGAACTGAACCTCAAAATGTCCAACCCGTTTCTTATCGGCAGATGGCAGGGAAAAGTCAAAATCCATCCTGGGCTGATCATTCAGGTTTTCAAATGGAAGATCAAACAAATACATTTCATCCAAGGCGCGTATGCTGTTGCGGAGATCCAGCTCTTTTTCGTTTCCATAATAAATAGAAAGTTCAAAAATGAGGTCATCATCGGTATGGTTCAATACATAAATGCGATAATGGGAAATAATGTCGTCGTCAAAAACATCCTTATCAAGCACGGGAAAGAAAGAAAGCCAAACACCATCACGCTCAATAAATCGTTGTACATTTTTTTCCCTTCTGGGTGGTTCCGCATTTGTAAAAGAAGACTTTTTTTTGAATTCTTTTGGAGCCGTGAAGTCTTGGAAATAGGGAAAATCAATCTGATCAGCATACACAGGAAAACTAACGCCATCCACCTCAATCAGCAGCATTTTCTTGTCGATCCACTCTACAACTGATCCACGCTCGCCAGTAGCAAGAACCATGATTTTATCTCCCTCCTGAAACTTCATGTTTACAAAGGTAGTCTCTATCTTGTTATTTGTTCAACTTACTGTTGTTCTTGCCATAAAGCAGATAGATGGAAAGACCAAACGCCATCCAACCCCAAAAAACAATCCAACTTTTAGCAGGAATCTCAACCATCAGGTACATGCAACAGGCCACTCCCAGGACTGGAATGAGGGAGTACTTCTTGACAAAAGAAAGCACAGCAAGGATAGCGGCCAGTACCATAAAAATAAGGAACAGGACCTCTTGATACCCCTCAGCTCCAATCTTTACAACTGCCTTGATGGTTCTTTCCTGAAACAGGTAAAACGTAAGCAAATACATCAATGGAAAAATATATTGTGCGTTGATGTAGGGGATAGAAAACTTATCTTTTTCCTTCTTAATCCTTGGCAACATCAGTACACCCCCACTGACCAATACAAATGCAAACAAGGTGCCAATGCTTGTGAGGTCAGTAACAAGTTTGTCATCAATAAAAAGCACCAGTCCAGCCACCAATACACCTGCAATTACAGTAGAAAAACCTGGTGTTTGGTATTTCTTGTTGACCTTACCAAAAGATTTTGGCAGCAGTCCATCCCTGCTCATCGCCATCCAAATCCTGGGTTGTCCTATCTGAAATATTAACAATACACTGGTGGCTGCAATCACTGCAGTGACTGAAATGAAGAAACCAAATTTCTGCATATTGATCCGCTCAAAAACAAAGGCAAGCGGATCAGCAACATTGGCAAACTCGGAGGATTTGACCAATCCAGTAATGACCAATGCAATTACAATATAAATTACCGTGCAAATGATCAGGGAATAAATCATTCCCTTGGGAAGATCGCGCTGTGGATTGGCACACTCTTCTGCAGTGGTGGAGATGGCATCAAATCCAATATAGGCAAAGAATACAGCAGAAACACCTTTCAAAACACCATCCATTCCGTTCGGTAAAAAAGGAGTCCAATTGGCAGTGGTGCCATTGGAAAAAATAAACCAAAATCCTACAATGGCAACCAAGACCAGCACAACTATTTTGATCATCACCATTGCGTTGGCTGTACGCTTGCTCTCCTGAATACCGATATAAGCCAACATGGAAATCAGTGCAACAATGACGAATGCGGGTAAATTGATGATAAAAGGAACACCTAAAATTCTTGGCGCATTGGTATACACCAGTCCTGCAACATCGGAACCATTGGCCAAAGCAGCTGTATGAATATTGCTGGCTGTCTGATAGCCCACCGTCAACCACCTGGGAAGATCAAGGCCCATGGCATGGAGAATATTGTTGAAATAAGCACTCCATGAAATGGCAACAACAATGTTACCAATGGCATATTCTAAAATCAATGCCCAGCCTATAATCCAAGCAACCACTTCACCAAAACTCACATAGGAATAGGTATACGCACTACCCGCAACAGGGATGCGTGAAGCAAATTCTGCATAACAAAGGGCTGTAAAACCACAGGTGATGGCAGTAATGACAAAAAGAAGAATAACACCTGGTCCACCATTGTAAGCAGCAGAACCAATGGTTGAAAAAATACCTCCCCCTATTACCGCAGCAACGCCCATCAGCGTGAGGTCTCTCACATTCAATACACGGTGTAAGCCAGTAGTTCCCTCAGGGCCAGCGTGCAATGAAACTTCTCCATTCAGATCCTGCAAATTCTTTTTTCTGAAAATATTTCCCAAAATATTCGTTTTTATTTGTCTCTTTTGATGAGGTAATGTGCCAGTTCAACCAATGATGCTTTTCTTTCCTTGGATACAGCAATCTCTTCGAGGTGTACAAATGCCTTTTCAAGATATTGTTCCTTGAGGGCATTGGCCCATAGGTCTATACCACAGGCCTTGTAGATGGCCAGTACTTTTTCAACCTTGTCCTTGTCTTCCTGTTTCATGAGCTGGTGCAATTCGGCAAGCATATCCCCTTTTGCAGTTTCAAGTGCATGGATCATCAAAAAGGTCTTCTTGTTGCTTTGGATATCACCCCCAACTTGTTTTCCAAATTTGCTTGGGTCGCCAAAGGCATCAAGATAATCATCTTGCACCTGGAATGCAATACCCAGGTTTCTTCCGAATTCATAAAGATGTTGCTGATTCCCATCACTTGCACCGCCGATGATGGCCCCCAATTGAAGGCTGGAAGCCAGCAAGACCGAGGTTTTTAATTCAATCATTTTCAAGTATTGATCCAAATGAACCTGATCTTGCATTTCAAAATCCATGTCAAGTTGTTGCCCCTCGCAAACCTCCTTGGCTGTTTTATTGAAAAGATGCAATGTTTTCTTGAGAAATGAAGGGTCTATTTTGTTGAGGTAATCGTAAGCAACTACCATCATCGCATCTCCGCCGAGCAAAGCAGTTGGTTCTCCATGCACGGCATGCACGGTAGGTTTTCCACGGCGCAGGGGAGCTTTGTCCATGATATCATCATGAACCAGGGTAAAATTATGAAAGAGTTCAACTGCTGCAGCAAGGTGGTAAGCATCCGGTTTGATTTCGCCAAAAAGCTCATTTCCCATCAAGCAAAGAACGGGCCTGATTCTCTTTCCAGAATTGGAAAGAAATTCTTCCAACGGATCGTATAAAGTAGCAGGAAAGGAAGGAAAATGCCTATGGTTAAAATAGGTTTCGAATGATTGTTGTAAAGTTTCTATGCCTGTCATAAAGTGCCTTTAGTAAGGGCCTCTAAGATAGCAAATGAAGCGTTCTTATGTTTATTTTTTCTTTTTCTTTGGGGATGTAACCTTGAAGTCTATATCCAGCATCCATTCATAATCCAGCTGGCGCTTGGTCAGGTTGGCTGAAATGACTTTGATCTTCACAGGGTCTCCAATACGGAAAGCCCATCCGCTTCTTCTTCCAATCAGTGCATATTCTGTTTCATGGTAAACAAAATCATCGTAATCCAACAGGGATGATGCTGAAACCAAGCCCTCGCATTTGTGATCGATGGTTTCTGCCCAAAAACCAAAACTGGCAACTCCTGAGATAACAGCCTCAAATTCATCTCCAATGAACTGGCGCATGTATTCTACCTGCTTGTATTTATTGGCAGCTCTTTCGGCATCCATGGCAGCCCTCTCGCGTGCACTGGAATGTACACACCGTTGTTCCATTTTCTTGTCTGGCTCCGGGTCACCGTTCAACACATCTGTAAGCACCCTGTGTACCAGTACATCAGGATACCTTCTGATAGGTGATGTAAAATGACAGTAATGCTCAAAGCCAAGACCATAATGACCAATATTCTTGGTTGTATAAATAGCCTTGGCCATGGTACGGATACCCATCTGTTCAAGCACGCGTTGTTCGGGCAATCCCTTTACCTTGGTCAACATCTCATTAAACGATTTTGCAATCAGTTCAGGGGTTGTGGTAAGGAAATGATACCCATATTTCTTGGCAAACTCTACGAAAGGAATCAACCTGTCTTCATCAGGCTGATCGTGTATCCGGTAAGGAAATGGCAATGGCTTATTGGATATTTTTACTTTCGCTACTTTCTCTGCAATGGTGCGGTTGGCAAGCAACATGAATTCTTCAATGAGTTGATGGGATTCCTTGCTTTCCTTGATGACAATGCCAATGGGTCTGCCCATATCATCCAACTTGAACCGTACTTCCTGGGATGAAAAATTAATGGCACCTTCCTTCATCCTTTTCTTGCGCATTCCCTTGGCCAACTCATTGAGCAACAATACTTCCTTATCATAAAGGCCAGTATGGGTTTCAATGATCTTTTGTACATCTTCATAGGTGAACCGATGATTGGAATGAATGACCGTTCGGCCAATCCAAACATCCTTGATTTCGCCTTTTGAAGTCATTTTAAACACACAGGAATAGGTGAGTTTATCTTCATGAGGCCTGAGGGAACAGAGTTCATTGGATATTTTTTCAGGCAACATCGGAACAACCCTGTCTGGCAGATAAACAGAAGTTGCCCGTTCAAAAGCTTCTTCATCGAGCGCAGAATCGGTTTCAATGTAATGACTGACATCGGCTATATGAACACCCAATTCCAACATCCCATCCTCTGCCCTGCTAAAGCTTATTGCATCATCAAAATCCTTTGCATCTTCAGGATCAATGGTAAACGTGAGGACCTCCCGCATGTCTCTTCGCACGGCAAGATCATCTTTGGTGATGGCTGAAGGGATCCTGGCAGTCTCTTCCATAACATTTTCAGGAAACATGATAGAAAATCCTTGCTGAATCAGGATCTCTTTCATGGCAAGGTCTCCCTCCATTTCTCTGGTGATGACTTCAATCACTTCTCCTTTGGGACGCTTATCATCCTTCTCCCATGAGATGATTTGAACGATAACTTTTTCACCATCCTTGGCTCCATTCAATGACTGGAGTGGAATAAAAAAATCAGGAATGGGTTTCTCTGTGTCTGGAATAAAAAAAGCAAAGTCTCGGTTGACCTCAATTTTACCAACAAACTGTTTTTGTTTTCTCTCGATGACCTGGGTTATTTTTCCCTGCAAACGGCCTGCCCTTATATCTCCCTTGGTTACCTCTACCCTTACATGATCGCCATGAAAAGCCCTGTTGAAATCATTGGGTCGAATGATGATGTCCTTCTCTAGCCCAGACACGACAACAAATCCCATCCCAGATCTTGTGATCTCGAAATGTCCCTTGTATAGTGGTGCTTCGCTCTTGTATTCCTTCTTCTTATTCTTTCTTCCCATAAAATTCGTTTGGATAGTTCCTGATCAAGTCGGTAAATTTCTGTTCCTGTCCGAAAAGGAACCGGATGGTGATTGGCAATACAAAAAAAGGAAGATCTTTGATTTTGTCACTGAATTTGATCAACCGCACCGCATCTTTTTCCGTAGTAAGGATGGTCTTATGATCATCATGGATGCGATCCAATCGCTCCTTGATATCCCCCAGATCATCAATGCTGAAAATATGATGATCACTGTAAAACAATGCATCATAGGTTTTCGTAGTCTCGTGGATGTATTGCGTAAGGGGTTCAGGATTGGCAATCCCACATACCAGTAGAACTTCTTCTTCCTTTGACAAGCTACGCTTTTCTTTTGTTACAATATGATAAGGGGTATTGTATTCAATGGTGGTGAAAAAAATCTCCTGCCCGGGCAGTGGATTCAATTCCCGCATTATCGTGAAGCGTTCATGCTCTGTAACAACAGCAGGGCATTTTGTTACCACAATGATGTTTGCCCTTTTTGCACTGGACTTCTGGTCTCTGAGGTCTCCTGTGGGCAGGTAAAAATCCCTGGAATAGAGGTTGGCGTATTCAGTTAAAATGATATTGAACCCCGGATTGATTTCACGGTGCTGAAAAGCATCATCTAAAATGATGAGTTGGGTTTCAGGCCGATCATAGAGCAATTGAGGAATGGCTTCAATCCTTTGTTCGCCTACAGCAACAGCTATGTCAGGGTGAGAAAGGTGAAATTGCATGGGTTCATCGCCTATTTCAATGGCCGTGGAGCGATCATTGGCCAATACATAGCCTGAGGTTCTTCTTTTATACCCCCTGCTCAGCGTTGCAATAGCATACTCTTTTTTCAACAAGTTGGCTAAATATTCGACCATTGGAGACTTTCCAGTTCCGCCAACCGAAAGGTTACCAACACATATAATGGGAAGATTAAAAGTCACTGCGCCGATGATATCCCGATCATACAAAAGATTGCGCAAATAAATGATGAGACCGTATAAATAGGCAAGCGGAAACAAAAAAAGCCGAAAAGACCGTAAATAAATGTTTTTAAAATGCATATACACGTTCGGGTGTAATACAAAAGTCGAGCTTTTTATCGAAGAAATCGACATCTTCAATTGAATCGACGGGCGGAAAGAACGAAAGGCCAATTTTGAATACATCTTTTCTGCATTTTGACAGAAACCGGTCATAATACCCTTTTCCATATCCCACCCTGTTGCCCAACTCATCAAATGCCAGTAAGGGGATGAAAACAATGTCAATATCCTTCTCGTCAACTGCTACTCCACCGATGGGCTCAGGTATTCCGTATTGGTTTTTCTCAAAAAACATGTCATCATCCTGCAAAAAATGCAGCATGCTGAAATTGTTTGGGTCTATCTTGGCATAGGTAACCTGCATGCCAGGATGGCGAAAATGCATGAAATCCAACAATGGCGTTGGATCGGGCTCGTTGCGCTCATAGAGCGGAAGGTATGCGTGAACGAGACTACAATGTGGAAGGGCAAGCTGCTGGAAAAAGATCAGCAAAAGGTCTTGTTTGGTATTTACCTCAAAAGGTTTTAATGCAGAACGTTGTGCACTGAAGATTTTCCTTGCTTCAGACTTCTTCATTAGGCCTTGGTTTCAGTGGGGCGGTTGATGAAAATTGAAAATATGGTTGTTCCGTATTTTCTTTCAGTCCTGAAATAGGGATGATCCTTAAAATCATTGCGGGGGGTATGTTCTAAAATGAACCAGCCTTCTTCGGCAAGCAGTTCTTTTTGAAAAATTATCTTTGGAATGTCTTCAATGTTACCAAGAGCGTAAGGAGGACCGGCAAAAATGAAATTGAACTGCTCCTTGCATTCCACCATGTATTTGAACACATCAGACCTGAAAAGTTTCAAGCCAGTAACAGCCATCTGTTCTGCTGTTTTCTTTATAAAATTATACATCTCAGGATCCTTCTCAATGATGGTAAGGTCTTTCACACCCCTTGAAAACAATTCTAAACTGATGCTCCCTGTTCCCCCAAAAAGATCGAGGGAGCGTACGGCAGAAAGGTCCATGTTGTTTTCAATGACATTGAACAGGCCTTCTTTGGCCATGTCTGTCGTGGGCCTGGTAAAAGGCATGTTGTTGGGCGGATTGATTTTCCTGCCACCGAGTTCTCCGCTGATTATACGCATCTGGGAACAAGCAAAAATGGGGTGAAATAATGGGAAGGAAAATCAGCGTTGTTTGGATTTTCACCTGAAAAAGAAGTGGTTTTTTCTATACTGATGTTCAAGAAATATTTGCCTAACTCCCTCCATGTAGTTGAGGATGAATCTAGTAAACCGCTCACCTCTACAATTGCTTCAGATACATCAAGGCCATATTTATCAACCACATTCAACAAATGATAAATAATGTCTTCGGGAGTTTCGTAATAAAATGACTTGGCAATCTGCAATTGCTCTCCCTTTAATACAACCAAATTGAAACAAGAGGGCAAAACATACAGCTTGATCCATTGGTTCACATCTTCGGTAAGGGTTCTGAAAATTCCTCTGAGGCATGCAGTCATGTACTGCACTTGCCTTGCTTGCGGATATTTATCAAGAACAAGTTCAAGCATTTCAGAAGAGGTTCCGAATACATTGTGTAATTCCCATTGGTGAACATAATCCACAGCAATGGAATAGTCCATTTGGTCGCCATGAATGGTGTCAATAAGGACAGCATCCAGCTCTTGGTTGTACAAAGAAGATGGCACTAAAACCATTTCTTTTTGGTTGTGAATAAGAATAACATCAGAGAATTGGATGCCCACAAGTTTTTCAGATGCCAATACGGACTGCAAAAAAGCTGCATCTGTTTTTTGCTTGGATGAATAAAGGTCAAATATGCTGATCAAATCACCAGAGGGATTGCTGATGGTAAGGGCGATATGAAATTCCCCAACTTCAATGCATAATTTGGCTGATCCTTCGATGGCTGAAGTATTATTTTCATTGCGGAAACCAAAAGTTGGCCTAATGGCGGATGAAATCATACAACAAATTTAATGTATTTAACAGTTAAAAGCGAATGGGAAAGCCGTAGGTTTGCAATCTGGCTTGGAGTGGGGCATCGACAAGAGATCAGTATGGAAGATAGTTTGAAATTGAATATAAGTTACAGGCAGATTTTACAGATGGCAATACCCATCAGTTTTGCCATACTTGTTCCCCAATTTAATTTTCTGATCAACAGCTTCTTCTTGTCTAAATTGGGTCCAGGCTACATGGGTGCTTCTGGAATCACAGGCGTTTATTACCTTATTTTTTCGGTCATTGGCTATGGACTCAACAATGGCCTGCAAACCCTGGTCTCAAGAAGGGCAGGTCAGGACCGCAGCTCAGAAATAGGTGGATTGTTCATCCAAAGCATTTACCTCACGCTTTTGATTGCTGTTTTTGGCATCATCTGCACCTACAGTTTTGCACCTGCCATATTTGGAAGTTTTACCGATCCTGCCTTGGCCAAACAGGCTACAAGTTTCTTGTTTATCCGGATATGGGGTCTCCCTTTTTTATACATCTACCAAATGCGCAATGCCTTGCTGGTAGGAACCAATCAAAGCAAATTGCTGATCTGGGGTACTTTGGCAGAAACAATTTCCAATGTGGTGCTGGATTATGGATTGATTTTTGGTAACCTCGGGATGCCTAAACTTGGATTCAATGGTGCGGCCTATGCAAGCATCATGGCAGAATTCATCGGGATGGTGGTTGTTTTGGCCATCATCAATGCAAAGGGAATGAATGCAAGGTTCAAATTGTTTGATAACCTGACATTCAACTGGAAGATTAGTAAAACCATTTTCATACAATCATCCCCCATTATCCTGCAATACGCCATCAGCATCATCAGCTGGGAGTTTTTTTTCATCCTTGTATCCCATGATGGTATGTTGGCATTGGATGTCAGTCAGCTGATGAGGCTGCTGTTTGGCTTTTATGGCATCTTTATCTGGTCATTTGCCGCAACTTCCAGCACAATGGTTTCCAACCTTGTTGGCCAGGGATTGAGCAAAAGGGTGATGATACTTGTGGGTAGGATAGCCATGCTCAGTGCTGGTTCAACCCTGGTTATTTTCATTCCTGTTCAACTTTTTACCAGGGAAATCCTCAGCATATTCAATGATGATGCTGCATTTCTGGCCATGGCCATTCCTGTGTTGAGGGTTGTTTCTGTGGCCATCCTGATGATGTCTGTGTCTACGGTTTGCCTTAATGCTGTTACTGGAACGGGCAATACCAGGATCAACCTCATGATAGAATTGATTACTATTGTCATGTACATTGTTTATGTATACCTGGTCATGGAAGTATACAACCTGTCCATTGTATGGGGATGGGGATCAGAATGGGTTTACTGGACCAGCATATTTATCATGTCTTTTGCTTATCTCAAATCTGGCAAATGGAACAATGCAAAAAGCAGGTCAATCTAAAAAACAAAAACGCCAAATGATATTTTCATTGGTCAGTACCCGAAGGCACTGTTGAAACACATCATTTGGCGGTGTATGATTTATTCTGCTGCTGCAGTTACCTTCTTCTTGGCGGATTTGGGTGCAATGATCATCAGCATTCTCTTGCCTTCCAGCTTGGGAAGACCTTCAACCTGACCTACTTCAGAAAGTCGCTCAGCGAATTTCAAAAGCACAAGTTCGCCCCTTTCCTTGAACATGATGGCACGACCCTTGAACTGTACATAGGCCTTTACCTTGTTGCCTTCTTTGAGGAAGTTTTCAGCATGACGGGCCTTGAAATCAAAATCATGGTCATCAGTACCAGGAGTAAAACGAATCTCTTTTAGTTCAGCAGATTTGCTCTTGGCCTTCATTTCTTTTTCCTTGCGTTTCTTGTCGTAAAGGAATTTGTTGTAATCAATGATTTTGCAAACAGGAGGATCAACCTGTGGAGAAATTTCCACCAGATCAAGCTCCAGCTGTTGGGCCATTTTGAGGGCATCTTGCGTTGAATAAACACCCATTGTTACATTATCACCTACAAGGCGAACCTGTGGAACCCTGATGAAATGGTTGATACGGTGTTCTGCTTCTTTTCTTGGGAGGAATCTTCCCCTGGGGCCGCCTGATCCAGGACGGCTGCTGAATGGTCTGTTAGATAATGCCATAGTCGCTTTCGGATTTCCTGACGGCATCAGGTGGTATCCGTTTTTATTGTTTTTTGATTAAATGGATTGCCGATTCTTGTTTTCAAATGTTAAGGTAGACAATATTTCTGATACTGAACATTGTCCTGCATCTCCCTTTCCTTGTCTTCTTACGGAAACGCATCCTTCGGTCTCTTCTTTTTCACCGATAACGAGCATGTAAGGGACACGCATCAGTTCAGTATCCCTGATTTTCTTGCCAATTTTTTCACTCCTGTCGTCCACCTCAGATCGTATGCCTGCCTCCAACAATTGCTTGTTGACGGAGAAAGAATAATCATTGAACTTATCGCTGATCGGAAGAATTTTCACCTGAACCGGAGAAAGCCACAATGGAAATTTACCAGCATAGTGCTCCAGAAGGAATCCGATGAACCTTTCATGGGTACCCAACGGAGCCCTGTGAATGATCAAAGGCACTTCAGGCTGGTTGTCTCTGTTGGTAAATTGTAACCCAAACCTTCTGCCCTGGGCAAAATCTACCTGGTTGGTGGCAAGGGTGAACTCACGACCAATGGCACTCCAGATCTGTACATCAATTTTAGGACCATAAAAAGCGCCCTCGTCAGGAACTTCAACAAAAGGTATGTTGGATTCAATCAATACCTGCCTGACCATCTCCTCCGTTTCAAGCCAAAGTTCAGGTTCATTGATGTATTTCTGGCCCAGTTTTGCAGGGTCATGCAAACTAAGGCGCATCACGTATTTATCAATGCCAAATATGTTGAAATACTTGATGTACATGTCATTGACAGCCCTGAATTCATTGGCAAAATCTTCTTTTGAACAATAGATATGGGCATCGTTCATGTGCAAACACCTCACCCGCATGAGCCCGAAGAGCTCACCACTTTGTTCATAGCGGTAACAAGTACCATATTCTGCAAGACGGAGCGGCAGTTCCCGGTAGCTCCTGTTCTCGGCTGAGAATATCTTGTGGTGGTGAGGACAGTTCATGGCCTTGAGGTAGTATTTAACGCCTTCAAGTTCCATGGGAGGATACATGCTTTCCTGGTAATAAGGAAGATGTCCACTGGTGATGTACAGGCTTTCCTTTGCAATATGCGGTGTAACCACACGCTTGTATCCTGCAGCATTTTCTGTTTCCTTTGCCAATCGCTCCAATTCTTCAATGATCACGGTGCCGTTGGGCATCCACAAGGGAAGACCAGGTCCTACACTATCATCAAAAGTGAAAATACCCAACTCTTTGCCGAGCTTCCGGTGGTCTCTTTTCTTGGCCTCTTCCAGCATCAGGATATGCTCATCAAGTTCTTTCTGGTTCGGAAAACTCACTCCATAAACACGGGTAAGTTGCTTGTTCTTCTCATCCCCTTTCCAATAGGCACCAGCAATAGAAGTCAGTTTGATGGCCTTGATCAGGCCGGTATGAGGGATATGGGGTCCACGGCAGAGGTCGGTAAATGCACCTTGTGTGTAAAAGCTGATTTCGCCATCTGTGAGGCCCTGCAGCAGATCCAGTTTGTACTCATCGCCCTTTTCGGTAAAATAGGCGATGGCATCGCCCTTTGAAATCTGCTTGCGAATGAAAATATTGTTTTGCTTGGCCAGTTCTCCCATCTTTTTTTCAAGATTGGACAATTCCTCTTCAGAAATTGTTTTCCCACCAAGGTCCATATCATAATAAAAGCCCCTGTCAATGGCAGGGCCTACCCAAAATTTCACGCCGGGAAATGTAGCTTCCACCGCTTCTGCCAACAAGTGTGCGGTAGAATGCCAAAAAGTTGATTTTCCGTCAGCATCGTCCCAGGTGATGAGTTTCAATGCAGCATCCTTGTTGATGGAAGTTGAAGCATCACTGATAACCCCGTCGATAGACGCAGCAATGACTTTTTTTGCCAACCCCTCTGAAATACCCTTAGCCACAGCCATGGGCGTTATGCCCTGCTCATAGCTTCTTACTGCACCATCCGGAAATTGAATATTGACCATTTTGTGTATGCGGTTGAATTAGAATGCTTAATTAACTGCAAATTTAACGAAGTATTGGGTAAGCCCCTCTTGAATTCACAATAATTTGCATTGTTGTGATTAAAAAAATGGAATTGTTTAATAATAAGATGAAAAAACATTTGTTTTTCCCTGAAATTCGAACTATTTCAAGGGCATTTACCCTTTTTTTATTGTCATTTTTGATCTTGGGTTTTCAACATGTAGGTGCCCAGAAAATGAGCGGACAATGGATTGGCGGATTCACATCAGCGGACGACCCTTCCGGATCAACCACAGATTATGTGCTGGAAATAGAAGTGGCCGGAACGCAGGTGAGTGGGTATTCTTATACGTATTTTTCCATAACCGGCAAACGGTATTTTGTCATTTGCAGGCTGAAAGGAAGTTTTGATAATGGCAGCAAATCTCTCTCTGTAAATGAGGTTGTAACAGTAAAAACCAATACACCTCCTGAATTTAAAAATTGCCTCCAATCACATGAATTGACCTATCTAAAACAAGCCGACAAAGAAATCCTTTTGGGGAAATGGAAACCAGTAGAAAAAGGAAGTGATTGCGGAAAAGGCAGTACCTCCCTGGAAAGAAAATTGTTGATCACAACGCCCCCATCAGCAAAAAAAGACGAAAAAAACCCGCAGAAAAAAACAGAAACCAATCCGGTGCAGCAAAAAATGCTGGTAGAGGCAGATCCAAAACCAATTCCACCCATCAAGAAGCCTGCTGAGGAAAAAACGAATACACTTCCAAAAGGAAGCCAGCAGACTGTCACAGAAAAATCTGCTGAAAAGAAGGCTGATCGTAAGCCGGTCATGCCCATGGAAGGAGGAAAGGCAAAAAATCTATCTGAATCTGCAAAAGAAAAACTAACCCAAAGGAATGCACAGGTCATCAAAACAATAGATATTACAGGACCTTCCATCAAAATAGAAATTTATGATAACGGGCAGGTAGATGGTGATACCGTATCCATTTTTATGAATGGATTACTGTTGATCCCAGCAAAAATGTTGACTGCCAAACCCATCACCATCAATATAGATGTAAATCAAACTGATGAGATCTATGATATTGTAATGTTTGCAGAAAGCATGGGAACCATTCCTCCCAATACGGCACTCATGGTCGTAACAACAGCAACCAACCGATACGAAATCAATATCACATCAACGGAACAAACCAGTGGTTCAATTCGATTAAGAATTAAAAGATAGCTTTAGAATTTAAAATTATAGGTGACTGATGGAATGGCAGGAAACAGGGAAACCTGCTTGGCCTGGACTTGCAAGGTTCCTGCAAACGCGCTACCCGTTTGATCAAAATAATAGAAATAAGGGTTTTTCCTGTTGTAAGCATTGTATACACTGAAGATCCAGCTTCCTTTTACTTTCCTTTCTTTTTTCGGAACTGGCACATACGTTGCAGAAAGATCAAGGCGGTGATAAGGTGCCAAACGGTACTGGTTGATCTTGCTGTACTGCTGCGTCAGTACCCCCTCAACAAGGTAAAATTTTTCCGGCAGAGATGTGGCGTTGCCAGTAGCATAAACAAAAACAGCAGAAAACTTCCACTTGGGATTCAGTTCATAGATACCAACAACAGATAGGTCATTGCGGCGGTCAAACTTGGCAGGATACTTGTTTCCGTTGTTCAAGCCTGGGAACTTGCGCCAGGACCAAGCCAGTGTATAACCAATCCAGCCGGTGAAATTTCCTTTGGTTTTATTGATGAAAAACTCTGCTCCATAGCTCCAACCCTTTCCAAAAACAAATTCCTCTTCGGGATCTTTGATGGAAGGTGTATACCCTTCTTTGTATTCAATCTGATTTTGCATTGATTTGTAGTAGAGTTCTACCGAAGTTTCATAGGCATTGTCCTTGAAATTCTTGAAGAAACCTGCTGCATACTGCCATGACAACTGAGGCTTGACAACAAGTGTACTGGGTACCCACACATCGGTAGGCAGTGTGGTACCGGAGTTGCTGACCAGGTGAATGTACTGGCGGTTTCGGCTAACTGAGGCCTTGATAGAAGTCTGGTCATTCAACGTATAGCGCAGGGTTGTACGGGGCTCAAATCCTGCATAAAATTTAACCTGTTCTCCTCGGTTAAAAACGGTGCTGTCGAGTTTGTTTCCATTGGGATCTCTCTTGAAGGTCTTGAAAGGTCCAACCTGCTGAAAACCACTCCAGCGAAGGCCATAACTCAATTTCAATCGGTCGTTCACCTCCCAATCATCCTGCACATAGGCACTTGTTTCCCGTGCATATTTTAACTGGGAATTGTTGGGATTGAAATTAACCGAATCTTGCCTGCCGGAGACCACAGAGGGTGAAAAACGGTGAAAAGTATACTGCAAACCGTACTTCAGCTTATGCTCTGGAGACAAATAATAATCAAGATCTGTTTTGATATTTACATCCCTTATGCCACTGCTGAGCGAAAAATCAAAATTATTCTGCAATGCATTCAAGGCAAAATTATAATCGTTGTAGACAACCGTTGAATTCATGAAAAGCTTCTTGCTGAATACATGGTTCCACCTGGCTGTAACCGTTGAATTTCCCCAGGGAATACCTACGTTGAACTGGCGCTGTTTGTTCACAAAATCAAAAACATCCCTGCCAAAATAACCACTGATGTAGAGCCTGTCTTTGTTGGAAAAACGATAGTTGAATTTGGCATTAAGGTCGTAGAAATAATACCCTGATCCGTAAAATTGACTGCTTTTTTTGATGAATGGTTTGATCAACGCATCTATATACGTGCGCCTTCCGGATACGATGAAAGATGCCTTGTCCTTCTTGATAGGGCCCTGAATCGATAGACGGGATGAGATCGATCCGATTCCTCCCTCAGCTTGAAACTTGTTCATGTTACCATCTTTCATGGAAATGTCCAATACAGAAGACAATCGACCACCGTATTGGGCTGGCATTCCCCCTTTGATCAGGGTTATATTTTTAATGGCGTCACCATTGAATATGGAGAAAAACCCAAAAAGGTGGCCAGTATTATAGACAACTGCGTCGTCCAGCAGGATAAGGTTTTGATCAGGCCCTCCCCCCCTTACATATAAACCGCTGTTGCCCTCACCTGCATTGGTTATACCGGGGAAAAGTTGAAGGGTTTTGAGAGGATCAAGCTCTCCAAATATCACAGGTACCGAGCGCATCCGGTTCATGCTGAGGTCAATTTGTCCCATTTGCGCATTGGTCACATTTGCATCTTTTCTTCTGGCCGAGATGATGATTTCCTGAGACAGGCTTGATTTGAATAAAACAGGAAGGTTGAGTTCCAAGTCTGTATGCAGGCTGATTGTCTTTTCAAACGGAGCATACCCGACAAAAGAAACAATCAGGGTATACTCGCCCTCAGGAAGGGTCAGCGAGTAAAACCCGTACTGGTTCGTGCCAACAGCACGACCGGTTTCTTTGGCTTGAACGGTAGCACCAATCAGTGTTTCACGGCTGAGGGAATCGCGCACATAGCCACTCAGTGTATATCGGGTTTGCGCACTCAGTAAAAAAGCCTGCGACAGCAGGATCAAAATCAATGTTAGTATTCTCACAATATCCTTTAACATCATAGCGGAATGAAAGTTCAAGACAAAGATATTATAGTAACTTTGCGGCGCAACAATTAAATTTATGCTGGCAGGATTTCAGGACCTAACATTTGAATTTGGCGCACGCGCTATCGTAGAAGAAGCAACTTGGCATATCCATCCAGGTGAAAGGATTGGATTGATCGGCTACAATGGAACAGGCAAATCAACGCTTCTCAAACTCCTGGCAGGAGAATACCTGCCCAGCGCTGGAACCCTGGAAAAGAGCAGAACCACCAGCATTGGTTATTTGCACCAAGACCTCCTTAGTTTTGACACAGAAGAAAGCATTCTACAGGTTGCCATGGGCGCCTTTGAACGGGTCATGCAGGTTCAAAAGGAAATCGACTTACTAACCATTGAACTGGAAAAATCGGAGGATGAGAAAAAACTCACCCGTTTTACCGATTTGTTGCATGAGATGGATGTGCTCGATGGGTATAACGTTGAACACAAGACCGAGGATGTATTGCATGGACTGGGATTCAAGCAGTCTGATCTTTCCCGTCCTTACAAAGAATTCAGTGGAGGATGGAGAATGCGTGTGCTGCTGGCCAAGATGATCCTGATGAAGCCCGACCTGCTCATGATGGACGAACCGACCAACCACCTTGATCTCCCTTCCATCGAATGGCTGGAAAAATACCTGATCCATTACCAGGGAGCCGTTGTTATTGTGAGCCATGATAAATTCTTTTTGGACAGGATGGTCAACAAGATTGTCGAAATTTACCAACGCAAACTCATCATCTATTCCGGCAACTATTCTTATTATGAAAAAGAAAAGTTGATCAGGATGGAAATGCAGCAGAGGGCGTTCGACAACCAGCAGGATTTTATCCGTCAACAGGAAAGGTTCATCGAAAGGTTCAAGGCCAAGGCTTCAAAGGCTGCACAGGCACAAAGTGTTCAAAAGCGGCTGGATAAAATAGACCGTGTTGAGGAAGCTTCAATAGAAAGGCCCAACATGCGCATCAACTTCAGTGTAGACAAGACACCTGGAAAAATCATTTGCTCACTGAAAAACCTCACTAAAAAATTTGGCGAGATTGAAATTGTTGATGCAGCAGACGCTGAAATCGAACGAGGCGATAAAATTGCCCTAATAGGTGCCAATGGAAAAGGAAAATCAACCCTTCTGCGCATCATCGCTGACAGGGAAACCTTTGATGGTGAGAGGAACTGGGGTCATAATGTTGACGAGAGTTTCTATGCACAGCACCAGCTTGAACACCTGAAACTGGAATATAATATCTTGGAAGAACTCCAGACAGCGGGCAGCAAAAAGACAGACATGGAACTGCGCACCGTGCTGGGATGTTTTCTTTTCAGCGGTGACGATGTAGACAAAAAAATCAAGGTATTGAGTGGAGGAGAAAAAGCCAGGGTGGCATTGGCCAAAACCATCATCAGCAAAGCCAATTTCCTGATGCTCGATGAACCGACCAACCACCTGGACATGCACTCCGTTGATCTGCTGGCAGACGCCTTGGATAAATACGAGGGAAGCCTGATCCTGGTAAGCCATGACCGTTATTTCATCTCCAAAACGGCCAACAAGATCTGGGAAATTGTAGAAGGAAAAATTGTTGAATTCAAGGGTGGATATACTGAATGGTGTGAATGGAAAGAAAGGATGGAGAAAAATGCTGCAAAAGAACAGCTCAACAAAAAAGAGGCAAAGCCTGAGCCGGTTGTTGAAAAGAAAAAAGAAGCCACTCCCCCACCCATCCACCCTGTTCAGGGCAACAATGCCATAGACAAAGACAAGCAAAAAGAAAAGAAAAGACTTCAGCGACAGTTTGATGAACTGGAAGCGAAAATTGCAGGATTGAAAAAAAGCAAGTCAGAAGCTGAAGCAGCATTGGCTGATCCTGCCATTTACTCCAACCGTACTGCATTTGTTGAAGCAGAATCAAAATACAACAAACTCCAATCGGAATTGAGCAGCAACGAAAAGCAATCTGAACAACTATTTGAAGCCTTGATGAATTTGGATTAGCCAGTCATTAAACCCATATCTGGTTTGGATAAAGGTGTAGTTGTTTGTATTATCTTTGATCGAGGAGATCGGTATTTGTCTACAGAGCTTTTTGAGTGCAGTTAAAATGATTTTAATTCACTTACCTGGGCGCTGATTCTTTCAACCAATTGTTTGCTCCCCTTCAGGTTATAACATTGAATACCAATGGGTATATTCAGCCCAAGATCAATAGCAAGATATTTCACAAGTCCTTTTACATCAAAGCTGCCCTCACCCAGTGGCAGTATATAATCTCCCCAAATATTGGATTTTGAAGAGATGATATTGTTCGCTCCATTGATGCTGATCATCTTAAGGTATGGTGCAAGTGTTTTAAGTTGTTTGTTTAATGCAGCCCGCTCATCCAAATTGGTTGTCGCCAACCAATGACAGAGGTTAAAAGTAAGTCCCAAATTGTTTTTATTAGCCTTTTTTGCAATACTTGCGGCATGATCCACTTTTTCCACATAAAAGTTCAAATGCGGATAAATGGCAACTTGCAAACCTGATTCATCTGCCAAATCTGCCAACTTCCTGAGCAACTGAATGGCAGTTTTATCAACTTCTTTATCCCGGGAGTGGAGGGTTACTCCATTTTTTTTAATGATATAAGGGCAAATGATGGTGCCTGAACCTTTCAACATTTTAATGGCTTCGATCAATCTGGGGTCAAGCTCAGGTTCATCCAAATCAAGCTTGGTGTAGAGAGATGATGGTTTAAAACCAAGGTTTACAATGGCCTTGAATTTTTCATTGAAGTGTTCTAGCTCAGAAATTTCAATCCCATTAAATCCTGATGCTTTGATAAGCTTAGCCTTCTTTTCAAATGAATTGTATTCCGAATCATTGGAGAGTGCACTTTCAAAAACGAAAAAGTCGTTTGTGATTTTTTGCGAATAGTTGAACTGACAGGCCATTAACAAAGAAATCAGCAGTAAATACTTCATGGAATAAATCTAAGAAAAAGATATTGTAAGTTGCATTTTACAATATTTGAGATGATATGTGTGATCCCGATTGGATTCGAACCATCGGAAATATTTAGACCGGAATGATATTCAAATATCTTGAGCGATTACTTTTAATGAATACCTCAACCAATGGGGCAATTTAAATTTTCGTAGACTGATTAAGTAGATTTTCTAATTTTTTGAGAGGAATATACGAAAACAAAGACCCTGATTTTTCGCATTTCAAAGTGTAGAATTACCTTATCTTTTTACATATTGTAAATTAATTTTATATAATATTTATTGTATATCAATTGATTGCACATTTTTAAATCATATGAATTGTCGTAATTATACAAATCTCTTTTTATAAGGGCTTTTTATTAACGAAATTTTAAGTCCTAATCAATTATCGTTATCCACAAATAATACACAAATTCATATATATTTGTACACAAGTAATACACATATCCATATTAAAAAATATTAGACTCCAGAAAATAATATTAAGAAATCCACCGTTAAAGCTCGGTAACCGTTCAATACCAAAATCATGAAGAGTTTAATTATATCAACCATAGTCACCTTTTTCTTTTCAATTGGATTAGGATTCAAAGCAGAAGCACAAAGACTATTTGATGCAGGTCCTGAGCATGTTCAATTCCAAAATAAATTGATTGAAGATGCCTTAACAATGAATACAAATGCTTCAGTAGATAACACACTTTTTAAAAACTTCCGTGTTACCGAAATCATCAAATCAAACAAAAAATTACACGAAAATCTTCAAAATGTAGTAATTGAATATTCAAACTACAACAATGCAAATTCTGTTGTTCAACCAATTGGTTTACCAACCCCGCTAATACAGGATATGTCTAAACAGGTTTATGTAACATCTTATAAAGTTGATTATAAAGGAGGTACACGGCATTTTCCTTCAAATGTTGAAGGTGAAGCTTTCATGAGACAGCTAAACAATAACTATCAAAATAATTTGGTGCCTAACCCTGGAAATGTTATTGGCTATTACACGTCATGCTTAGTACAGGGGCTTGTTGATTATGGCCGTTGGCACAACAAGGCACATCAAATTAATTAAAAATAAAATCATATTCTTTCTTTCCAGCTAGTATCACATCGGAGAGATTTTTTCAGAGAAAGAAGTGTGATCCCGATTGGATTCGAACCAATGACCTACAGCTTAGAAGGCTGCCGCTCTATCCAACTGAGCTACGGGACCTGGATATCTTTAAGGAGTGCAAAGATAATTTTTTTTAGCTTGCAGACAAGAAGAGAAGTGAACAATGGATGTAAAAATTTCTGCAGGCTGGAAAAAAGCCCTTTCTAACGAATTCAAAAAGGATTATTTCCTGGGAATTGTAGAACTCCTCAAGAATGAAATCGAGAGCAAACAGGTCATCTACCCTCCCGGGCCGCTCATTTTTAACGCTTTTAATGCTACAGACCTGAAGGATGTAAAAGTGGTGATCATTGGCCAGGATCCTTACCATGGGCCCAATCAAGCACATGGACTGAGCTTTTCGGTTCAAAAAGGCATCAAGCCTCCCCCATCGCTGGTCAATATTTACAAGGAAATTGAAAAAGACCTTGGCATCAACATGCCACGCCATTACGGTGACCTTACCCAATGGGCAAAACAAGGCGTCTTGCTGCTCAATGCAAGCCTGACGGTGAGGGCAAACCAACCCAACAGCCATGCTGGTATCGGTTGGCAAATCTTCACGGATGCAGTCATCAATCTGCTCAATACAGAAAAGAAGAACATTGTTTTCCTGCTTTGGGGTAACTTTGCAAAAGAGAAGGGAGCCCATATTGATGAAGGAAGACATCTTGTATTGAAGGCAATGCATCCATCCCCGTTTGCAGCAGACAAGGGTTTTTTTGGATGCCGCCATTTTTCAAAGGCAAATGAATACCTTGTCAAAAACGGGATTGACCCTATTGATTGGATCATTATAGAACAATAGCATGGTTAAAAATATTTTAGGCAGGGTTTTTACCGTTTGGGGAGCAATCGTTTTTATTGTTTCGATGGTGGTCTTTATACCCGCAGTATGGGTCACGGATCTGTACGCAGAACCCAAAAGAACGGCTTCATTTATGCAAGTTGTTAGGATCTGGATGGCTGTTTTCTTTACCCTAAGCGGGGTTCGGCTCAGGATTTTGGGCAGAGATCATTTCAAAAAAGGTGAAAATTATATTGTTGTTTGCAACCACAACTCTATGATGGATGTGCCATTGTCTAGCCCGGGCATCCCAGGTGCCAATAAAACCATCGCAAAAATTGAGATGGCCAAGGTCCCTGTATTTAGCATTATTTATAAAAGAGGATCTGTGTTGCTGGACCGAAAAAGTGATGCCAGCAAAAGGGAAAGCTATCTGGCCATGAAAAATGTGCTGGAGAATGGCATGCACATGTGCATCTATCCGGAAGGAACCAGAAACAAATCCGAGCATCCCCTGAAACCCTTTCAGGATGGCGCGTTTCGTTTATCCTTCGATACTGGCAAAAAAATAATTCCCTGTGTTATCAGGGGAACAAGGAAAATGCTTCCGCACAACAAAACTTTCTTCTTCTGGCCCGGTAAGGTGAGCATGGAGTTTCTTCCTGCAATAGATCCAAAAGATTTTGCAAGTGCAGGGGAAATGAAAGAATTTGTTTTTAATCTGATGTGGGAGAGCCTGGAAAAAAGGATGATGGCTTAACGCAATCTTGGCTCCCTCAAACACTATTGTGTGTAGAAATACCTGGTCCTGTTGATTTTCAGGTCGCGCAGCAAACCGGATTTGGGACTGATGGTAATATTAAAAAACCGGTAAAGTCCGACAGGTGTTACATTGATGGACATTTGCCAGCAATGCAGATCGCGGGATATGAAGGTGGTCAGCGATTGAAGTTGCATGGTTTTGGTATCAAAATACCCATTGGCTCCAATTTTCCATTTGGGTGAAAGGCTGAAATCCCCATTAAAATTAAAACTGGAAGTGAGTTCCGTCTTGTAGCGATAATCTGGCTGCAGGAGTTTTGTAAAACTCAGGGAATAGGAAAAACTCAGGGTCCAGGGAATGCTGAAATCCGTGAATTCAGCAGGGTTTCGGCGGATATAATCCATCTGCTGCATCATCTGGTCATTGGTCAGGTTATCATCCTCCCCTTTCAATTTTTCCTTTTCTTCTTTTTCCTTTTCATCTTTTTTCTTGCTCTGAAAACTGGTAGACATGTTGATGCTTCCACTGGTGATGGAGCCCAGGTTGAATTTGCTTCCTCCCTGCCAGGCATACTCGTCGATCCTGAAGCCATTGGCTGGATTGGTCTTGTATGGATCCATTGAGGCATTGGCGGTGATGTTGATCTTTTCAAAGAGATTGCTGCGGGCATAAATGCTGAATGTCGATAGTTTGAAACTGTCTGCCAGGAAATTATACCCACCGGAGATACCAAATCCATCCAGGATCTTCACTTTTTTCAGTTCCGCCTCTCCAGTATCCTTTTTGGAACGAACCTTCATTTCAATGTTGTTGTCAATGCCAAAACCGATGCCCCCACTCTCTTCTGAACCGAATGGCCCATAAATGCTTCCATCAAATACAGACATCAGTACCTGATTGCCCTCCTTGTCTACCCGTTCTCGGTAATAATAGGGTTTCATCAGGTCGGGCTTGTAGTTGATACCAAACTGGGGTCTCATCACATGCCGGATGGCCTGAACCTTTGCATCTTTTTTCTTTGCTTGATAGGTACCAAATACTGCAGTGCTAAAAGAAAGTCCCATAGACATTTCCCTTGCAGCATTGAAGCCTTTCTCCATGGTAGAGTCGAGCTTTTCGGTTACAGGATTCCATTTTCTGTAGAATTTCTGGGCATACCATCTTTCCCTGAAAGAGATGTTGGGCGCCACCTGAAAAGGCCCCATTGGCGGCAGGGAAAGGGTAATCGGGATGTCGTGGCTGGCGCCCCACTGGAAAGTATCAATCAATTGTTTGAACCTGAATGCAGTATCATAAAAGGAAATTTGCCCTTTATAACTTCCGCTATAGCCTACACCCAGCTTTTCATACCATTTTGATTCTCCCACCGCATCCTTGGGTTGGAAAGGGTAAATGGTATTCATCACGAGTGCAACATCTGGAAGGTTCAGGTTGACAAGCCGTGTGGCCGTATTCTGGTTATGATTAAGGTTGACAGAAAGATTGAAAGGCGACCCCTGCCAGGTTTTTTGGTAGGAAATGGAGGAGCTCAGCTGGTTGGTGAAGTTCATGGGTTGCATATAACTGCCTCCCCCTTGAACGGTTCCTGTAAAACCTGGATTCGCCATTGCACCACCATTCGGAACAAGCCTCAGGTATTTGCTGCTACCGGCATTGACATTTGCGCTGAAAGAGACACCAGGGCGGGCTTTGCTGTCCATGCTGTGCGACCAGGTAACGAAGAAACTTTTGTTTTTACTGAAGTCGGGATCTCCCTTGAAGGCAAATTTGGTATTCTGCAAGCTGATGTTGAAGGTTCCACTGTAGCGATACCGCATCCGGTAGGACGGAGAAAAATTGGCCCTCCAAGATCCGTATGAGTAAAGATCAAACCAGATTTTTGCATCCAAATAATCGTTTACGGCCTTGTAATAGCCCAATCCTTCCAATCCAACGCCAAAATCCTCGGTAACCGTGAATTGGGGAGGAATGATGCCGGATTGTCGGCCTTTTTTCATGGGGAAGATTCCAAAAGGCAGGTAAATAGGAACAGGCACATCTTCAAATTCAGGATGTACAGGCCCGGTGACCACTAGCTTTTTATTGATAAATTTGGCCCTGCTGAACCGGAAAGCAAAATGGGGCGTATCCAGGTTACAGGTGGTAAACCTTCCTCTGGCGGCAAAAAAAGTTTCAGGATCAATCTTTTTCACCTTTTCGGCAAAATTGTAGAGCTCATCCTGCTGGAAAAAAGAACTATAGGTAAGGCCTTTTTGGCTTTTGAAGTTAAACCGAAGGCTATCACTCACCGTAATGGTTTCACCCTGCTTCATTTTGGCCATACCGGTCACAATTCCGGCGGTATCCCTGCCCATTTTTGCAGTAACGTATTGGGATTGCTGGTCAAATACAATGGTTGGAGCATTGACCTGGAGGTCATCATATTTGATTTCAGTCTTCCCGTAAAGCAGCATTTTCCTGGAATCCACTTCTAAAATCATCGAGTCCTCGGCCTTGTGATCAACAGGCGATGTGATGGAATCTGCTGAAAGCTTGAGGTTGAGGGTGTCTACTTTTGCCTGCTTGGTTGCTGTATCCTTTTTACCGGTAACAGGAATGGTATCTACATGGGAAATGAGCAAAAATGGACGAAATGGGCTGGAGGCACCTTGCGTTGGTAATGTTAAAATAGGAAGTAACCCTGAGCATAAAATCAAGATAAAAAGATATTTTAAGCTAAATTTGCTTTGGGGCTGTAGCATAATTATGACAAGCAAAATTAGTCAAATTAAGTTGTAAGATTTTGTGAAGATTGCCAACGGCTTACCAAACTAAATGAAATTCAAATATGGCAAAATCGCTGCATGCATTTTCACTGGTTTTTGCTTTAGGGTTGATATTGGGGTCAATGGTGATAGCACAACCCCTTTCCCGGCCACCAAAAATCAAAACCATCATCATTGATGCCGGCCATGGCGGAACAGACCCCGGTGCCCGCGGTGAATATTCAACAGAGGCGCAAATTACCCTTCAAATTGCCCAAAGGTTGGACACTTTGCTCAGGAACGAGTTGACAGAAACCCGGATTGTGATGACAAGGAATACTGATGTTTACCATTCTGTTACCGAGAAGGCCAATTTCGCCAACAGGGAAAATGGTGACCTCTTTGTATGCGTTCATGTAAATGCTGCCCCACCCAAGAAAACCGTGACGGGTTACAAATCAGTACCCTATTACAAAGGAAAAGGCAGTAAAAGAAAAAAATACTACAGGAAAGTGCCTATTTATGCCACCTCCCCTAATCCTGCACACGGAACTTCTACCTATGTTTGGGCTGCAGACAGGTCTGATGAAAAAGCCAAGGGCATTATTGAGGATGAAAGATATGAATCCTCTGCCGAGGTAATGGATATTCCAGATGTCAACAGCCCGGAAGCAATGATCAAGGCACGTCTCTGGTCTCAGAAGTTTTTTAAAAACTCTGTAAAACTTGCCTCGATGATAGAGGATGAATTTGTTGCGGTGGGTAGGAAAAGCGCTGGGGTACTACAGCGGAATCACATGGGAATCTGGGTACTTCAGGCCACCAACATGCCTGCGGTGTTGATTGAAACCGGATTCATCACAGACAAAGATGAAGAAGCCTACTTGAACAGCGAGAGCGGACAGGTAGAATTGACAAGGTCTATTGCCAATGCGGTGTTGAAGTACAAGGCGATGGTGGATGGGAAGTGAAGTTGAAGGGGTTGAAGAGGTTGAGCTTGCCAGCCGAAGGCTGGGGAGGTTAAATGAATAAATTTATGATGAAAATATCTAATGAGACGAAGGTTGGTGCGTTAACAGCTGTATCCATCACTTTGCTGATCCTGGGTTTTAATTTTTTGAAAGGGAAAAATGTCTTTGTCAAAAAAGCAACCATGTATGTCACTTTCAAAAGAGTGGAAGGCCTGAATGTTGCGGATGGAATAAAAATCAACGGATTGAGGGTGGGTGCGGTTGAAGGGCTCGAAGAAAAAGACCATGACCTTTCAGCAGTGGTTGTATCTTTTCAACTGCTCAAAGAAATCAATATCCCCACAGACTCCTATGCCAAAATAGTTGCTACTCCCCTCGGATCAACTGCCATCGTCATCACCATGGGCAATGCCAAAACCTTCTTGAATGAGGGAGATACCCTCAAGGGAATGGAAAACAAAAGCATGGTGGAAGACCTGAAAGAAACGCTGCAACCCACCGTTGAAAACGTCAACAGAACACTGGCCACCTTGGATTCTACGCTGAGAAAAGTAGGCAATGTTTTTGACGCTGAGGCCAAGCAAAACATTGGCAGTACTTTGGAGTCATTGGCCTCAACCACCTCAAGACTCAATAAATTGCTTGAACCCAACAAAGGAAGCCTTGCACAAACACTTGAGCATGTTAACGGCTTTTCTGAAAACCTGAAACAGAACAACGATTCCATTACAGCTATCGTCAATAACCTCACCAAAGCTTCAAGGGATATGGCTTCCGCAGATATCAGCAAGACCGTTTCCTCATTGGAAAAGGCCACCACTACCCTCAACACCATCCTTGCTGGCATCAAAGATGGCAAGGGAAGCCTGGGCAAGTTAGCCACAGATGATCAGCTGTACAAGAGCCTGAACAGCACCAGCAACAGCCTCAACGTTTTATTGCAGGATCTGCGTTTGCATCCCAAAAGATATGTTCAGGTGTCCGTATTTGGCAAAAAAGACAAGACTGCCCCGCTAATGGCTCCGCTTCCAGATTCCTTGTCCAAACAATAATAATGCACAAACAAGGAACTGTCATCCTGATTTCTTTTCTTTTTTGCCTGCTACAACAATCCCAGGCGCAGGAAAAAGCAATTGACAGCATTGCGCCTCCAATGGATAGCACCAGGTTCATTCAAATCATCAAGGCCGATGTATTCAGGAGGGTCAAACAGGATTCTACAGGAGATCTCAATTTGTTGATCGGCAATGTGGTAATGAAACAGGATAATACGCTTTTCTATTGCGACAGCGCAGCACAGAACGTCAAGTTGAATCAACTGGAAGCTTTCGGAAATATCCACATCAACGATGCAGACAGTGTTCATACCTATTCACAATACCTCAAATACAAGGGCGATACAAGAATTGCCGAGCTGAAAAAAAAGGTAAAACTTACCGATGGAAAAGGTGTCTTGACCACAGAAGCCCTGGAATATGACATGAATGCCAAAATTGGTACTTACCTCAATGGCGGCAAAGTAGTCAATGGAGAATCTGTATTGACAAGCAAAGAAGGGTTTTACTATACCGATACCAGGGATGTCTATTTTCAGAAAAATGTGAAACTGGTTGATCCGGAATATACCATGACAACGGATACATTGCTGTACAATGTCAACTCAGAAGTTACCAGTTTTGTTGCAGCAACCACCATCAACGATGGAAGGTCCAGGATCCGCACCAGGGAGGGATTTTACGATTTAAAAAACGGCAAGGCCAGCTTTACCAAGAGACCGATCATTGATGACAGTGTACAAACAGTGATAGCCGATAAAATTGATTATGATAAAAAATCATCATCGGGTCTGGCTGATGGAAATGTTTTTTACAGGGACTCTGCCCAAGGAATTTCAATGCTCTCGGGTAAAGCAGCATTCAACAATGAATTCAAGACCATCAATGCCTGGATGCGCCCCATGATGGTGTTCAAGCAAGACAATGATTCACTTTTTATTGCAGCAGACACCCTCTACTCTGCCTATCTCAAAAAAGACACTGCACGCAAAATCAACAGTGATACCATCCGGTTTTTCAAGGCTTATCACCACGTTAAAATATTCTCAGATTCACTGCAAGGAAAATCTGACAGCCTCTACTACTCTGGACTGGACTCTGTTTTTCGGTTCTATGTTGATCCTGTATTGTGGGCACAGGGAAGCCAGATTTCAGGAGATACCCTTTATCTTTTCACGAAGAACAAAAAAGCAGATAGGTTTCAGGCCAATGAAAACGCTTTTACCGTCAACCGCACGACTGAAGGACTTTTCAACCAGTTGAGAGGGAACAACATGATTGGGCAGTTTGTAGATGGTGAAATTGATCAGTTCAAAACAAAAGGCAACAGTGAGAGTTTATATTATTTACAAGACCAGGACAGCTCCTATGTAGGCATGACCTATTCCATGGCAGATGCCATCGTCATGAAATTCATCAAAAAAGAACTGAAAAGGGTGACTTGGATCAATGGCGTCACAGGCACCACCTATCCCATCAAAGAAATACCAGAGGACAAAAAAGAATTGCGTGGATTCAAATGGCTGGAAGCATTGAGGCCAAAATCTGTTGCCGATCTCACTACAATTCAATAACATGATGATCACTGTTTTTATCATTGGTTACCTGGCCATCGCATTTGAGCACCAAATCAAGCTCAACAAGGCCTCCAGTGCATTGCTTACCGGTGTGATCTGCTGGACAATCTATGTTTTCAGCGGTATTTCACATGATAAAGTAAACCATGAATTGCTGGAACACATGGGAGAAATATCGGGCATTTTGTTTTTCCTATTGGGTGCCATGACCATTGTTGAACTGGTAGATGCGCACGATGGCTTTGATCTCATCTCTTCAAGCATCAAGGCAACGAATAAAAAATATTTACTTTGGATCATTGCCATTATCGCTTTTTTCCTGTCTGCAGTGCTTGATAACCTGACTACAACGATTGTATTGATTTCACTCACCGCAAAACTCATTCAAGACAACAAAGACAGGTTGATTTTTGCAGGGATGATTGTGATTGCCGCCAATGCCGGAGGCGCCTGGTCGCCCATTGGAGATGTAACCACTACAATGCTTTGGATTGGCGGTCAGATTTCTGCCATTGAAATCATGCGGGCTGTGTTCATCCCCAGCTTCATTTCTGTTATCATTCCATTGATTGCACTATGCTTCAGCCTAAAAGGAAAAGTTGACATCGCGGAAAAAAACAAGGACATAGCACATGCCATTGGCGCAAAAACACGCAACCTTGTTTTGTTCGTGGGCTTGGCTTCCCTGCTTTTTATACCCGTATTCAAAACCCTGACAGGCCTTCCCCCCTTCATGGGAATGCTGTTTTCATTGGGTATGATGTGGCTGATTACTGAAATCATTCACAGTGGCAAAGACACCTTAGACAAGGACAACCTTTCAGTAAACCATGCCATCAGAAAAATTGATACACCCAGCATCTTGTTTTTTCTTGGGATATTGATCAGTGTTGCAGCCTTGCAATCTTCTGGTGTGTTGACTGATGTGGCAGGGAAATTGACAGAATTGATTGGTAACCAAAAATTGATTGTCATCAGCCTTGGAATACTCTCTGCCATCATTGACAATGTTCCTCTTGTGGCCGCAACGCAGGGCATGTACAGCCTGGCAGAATTCCCCAAAGACCATCCCTTCTGGCTCTTTATCGCCTATTGTACCGGAACAGGAGGAAGCATCTTGATCATCGGATCTGCCGCAGGTGTAGCTGCCATGGGCATAACCAAGATTGAATTCTTCTGGTATATCAAAAAGATCAGCCTCTGGGCATTGTTGGGATATCTGTCAGGTGCAATGGTATTCATTGCCATGAACTGGTCATGACCCAACAGCTTGTAAAATTAGATTTGATCAGTGCCCTTTGGCTGCCAGAAAACGTTCTGCATCAATGGCTGCCATACATCCACTTCCAGCAGCTGTTATCGCTTGCCTATAGTGCTTATCCTGTACATCGCCACAAGCAAAAACACCCTCAATATTGGTCTTGGAGCTGCCGGGGATGGTCTTGATGTAGCCAGCTTCATCCATATCAAGGAAGTCCTTGAAAATAGAAGAATTGGGTTCATGTCCGATGGCCACAAAGAAACCTGAAATCGGAATCTCTTGTTTTTCTCCCGTCTTGTTGTTGAGGATGCGGACGGCCTCTACTTTTTTATCTCCAAGGATTTCATCCGTATCTGTATTCCAATACATTTTGATGTTTGGTGTATTCATCACACGGTCTTGCATCACTTTTGAAGCGCGCATCTGGTCTTTGCGGATGAACATGTGAACGGTAGTAGCCAGTTTGCTGAGGTAATGGGCTTCTTCTGCTGCAGTATCCCCTGCACCAACAATAGCCACTTCTTTCCCACGGAAAAAGAAACCGTCACAAACAGCACATGCACTCACACCATACCCATTCAATCTTTGCTCACTTTCAATGCCTAACCATTTGGCAGAAGCACCCGTAGCAATGACGATTGTATCTGCATGCATTTCTTTTTCCTCGTCAATCCATACTTTGAACGGTTGGGATGAAAAATCCACCTTGGTGGCCAATCCATAACGGATATCTGCGCCCATTCGCTTGGATTGTTTTTCAAAATCAACCATCATTTCAGGTCCTTGAATCCCATCAGGATAACCGGGATAGTTCTCCACTTCAGTGGTTATGGTAAGCTGACCTCCGGGTTGTATACCCTGGTATAAAACTGGATGCAAATTGGCTCTTGATGCATAAATGGCTGCAGTATACCCAGCAGGTCCTGAACCGATAATCAAACAACTTACTTTTTCTATGGTGGATGTGCTCATGTTGTAAATTTTACTGCCTGCAAAAATAGAGTTTAAGCGTTAGAGTTTGTTAATTAAATCAGACTATTTGTATAAAGGCTTAAAAGAAAGATGCTAAATCAATATTAACGGGGGATGATGATGGTCTTGTACTGGCAACCATATCCTCCAAAATAACCAAGGGCATCATTGTTGATATTGGACAGGATGCGTATAGGGCTTGAAAATGGGTTGCCTACACTCTGGAAATTGAATTCACTGGTTCTCCAAAAATCATAGGTCTGTTTGTCAATGTTACAGACCTTGATCATCACTGTATCGCCCCTTTTAAAATAAGATGTGCTGTCTGAGAACTGTGCATTCTTATCAAACCCTTTGTCTACAGGGATGGTGTATTGCTGACCATCAATCACCTGGTCGTCAAAAACACTGTTGAAACCAGGTAAGAAAGGCTGTTGCCCTACTTTGGTAAAAAACCGGATATAATCACCAAGCCCCGGCTTGTCTGTGGCCCTGACAACTACCTTGACACGGTTGCTGTCTTTTGCCAAAGGAACTTTTTCCCACCATAGGGAATCAATTTTTCTTGTGGTTTCAGGTATGGTGGTTTTTGCATTGTATACCTTACCGTCTGCCTCAATGGTTATGCTGTAAGATGACTTGAGTTTCCCCAAAAAGGGTAAAGACTGGCCAGCGATGGTGTAAAAATAGATTTTGGTGCCTGTGCTATTTTTAATGGAATCCTCTTTCAACAATACATCGGTTGAACCATCCGAAATGCGCACCTTGGCATTGTGAACAAAAGAAGAGGAAAGCACTGCAGGATCAATCTTGCTGAAATAATCGAGGCTTTTGGAAAGGAAAACCATGGGTGGACGGCCATTTTCGATGGTAGCATCAACAACGAGCCGGCTCAAACTGGGATCCAATTGGATGGTGATGTCCTTTTCACAACTTCCCACCAATAAACACAATAAAAGAATAATCAAATACCTCATGATATACAAACAAAAAAATAGGTGGAAGGGTTCAAAAAAAAGCCCCGCAATTGCGGGGCTCTAAAATAATTACTACCCTAAATATGCTTTCAGCGCATTGCTGTAACGGGCTTTTTGAAGGCGTTTGATGGCCCTTTCCTTGATTTGGCGAATACGTTCTTTGGTAAGATCATATTTCTGACCAATTTGCTCAATGGTAACACCATTTTCGCCATCCAGTCCAAAATAAGCATTTACAATTTCTGCTTCACGAGGGCTCAATGATTTGAGTACACGGCGAATCTCAGCACGAAGGGAATCCTTCATTACATCATCATCCGTATCATCACCACCTTGCAAAAGATCGCCCATGGCCACATCTTCAGCTTCGTGTACCGGAGCATCCAATGATGTATGACGTGTATTGCTTTGGAAAATATTGTTGATTTCTGTTTCGCTCATTTCAAGGATCTCGGCAAGTTCTTCCGTAGATGGCTCACGCTCATGTTCCTGTTCAAAAGCCATATAAGCCTTGTTGGCTTTGTTGTATGTACCAATCTTGTTTTGTGGAAGGCGAACCAGACGGCCTTGTTCAGCCAATGCCTGTAGGATGGACTGGCGAATCCACCACACCGCATAAGAAATGAATTTGAAACCTTTGGTTTCATCAAACCTTTGTGCAGCCTTGATCAATCCGAGATTACCCTCATTGATGAGGTCACTCAAAGAAAGACCCTGGTGCTGGTATTGTTTTGCAACAGAAACCACAAAACGAAGGTTGGCCTGAACCAATTTATCCAATGAACGCTGATCGTTCATTTTAATCCGCTGGGCAAGAATGGTTTCTTCTTCCGGCGTGATCATTGATATTTTAGAAATTTCCTGAAGGTATTTCTCTACCGCCTGTGAGTCGCGGTTCGTAATCTGTGTCGCTATTTTTAGTTGCCTCATGGTAGAATTTGGGTTTGTCTTGATAAGACGGGTGAGAAGTCTTGGCAAGTTGCCAAGGAGTTGTTATTGTTCAAAGGCTACGGTGATGCCTGCAAAATTAAAATTCATTTTCCACAAATCATAGGCATTTACCAAAAAATGCCATTTTTTTTATGAAAATCAATAAAATATGTGAACCAAAAGTTGAAAACAATAAGATTTAACCGGTTTTGTTGAATTAATTTTGCCATATGACCATAGATTTAAGATCGGATACCGTCACCAAGCCCTCAAAAGACATGCTCGACGCAATGCATCAAGCCCCAGTTGGGGATGATGTTTTCCAGGAAGACCCTTCCATCAATGCGTTGGAATCGTTCTCAGCAACAATGTTTGGAAAGGAAAAAGCCCTTTTTTGCCCCAGTGGCACCATGACCAATCAAATTGCCATCAGGTGTCATACCCACCCTGGAGATGAGGTCATTTGTGACGAACTTTCGCATGTTTATCAATATGAGGGGGGTGGAATAGCCTCGAACTCCGGCGCATCAGTGAAATTGCTACAAGGTGACCGTGGCAGGATTACCGCATCCATGGTGGAAGCATCCATTCACAATCCTGATGATGTCCATAAGCCAATATCGCGGCTGGTGGTATTAGAAAACACAGGAAATCGGGGTGGTGGAAGCTGCTATGATTTTAGTGATATATTGGAAATTGGCAAAGTTGCCAGACAACATCGCCTGTCGTTTCATATTGATGGAGCGAGGTTGTTCAATGCATTGGTTGCTAAGGGAGAAACAGCCTTGCAATATGGTCAAGCGTTTGACACCATTTCCATTTGTTTGAGCAAGGGATTGGGTGCTCCTGTAGGAAGTCTTTTGCTTGGAGATGATGCCTTTATCAAAAAAGCCAGGCGCATCAGAAAAGTATTTGGAGGTGGCATGAGGCAGGCGGGCAGTTTGGCGGCAGCAGGATTGTATGCATTGCAGCACAATATAGACCGATTGAATACGGATCACACACATGCCAAGGCTATCGAGGCGATACTCAAGGAGAAATCCTTTGTGAAAGAAGTTGTTCCTGTAGAAACGAATATTGTAATCGCAGAATGCATGCCTGATTTCAACCTGCCGGCATTCATCTCCAATATGAAGGAAAAAGGTGTATTGTTTTTTGCCATCTCCCCTACCCGCTTCAGGATGGTCACCCACCTGGATATTCATGCAGACATGATCAATCAATTAGAAGATAGTTTAAAACAATACAACTGATGCCCTTCCCAACCATCAATCCTACAAGAACCCAGGCCTGGAAAAAACTTGAATCACACGCAGCTGAAATGAAGCAGATTCACATGCGTGAACTGTTCAGGAATGACCCTTCGCGTTTTGATGCATTTTCACAGACAGAAGGCAACCTGCTTTTTGATTATTCAAAGAACATCATCACTGATGAGACATTGAAGCTGTTGAATGAACTTGCCCATGAATCTGGCTTAAAAGAAGCAATCAACGCCATGTTTGATGGCGAAAAAATAAACAGGACGGAAAACAGGGCAGTTTTACATACCGCTTTGCGGAATTTCTCTGGCGAACCTGTGACGACGGATGGTGAAGATGTGATGCCCAAGGTAACAGCCGTTCTCTCACATATGAAAGAGATCTGCAGCAAGATTCATTCGGGTGAATGGAAAGGATATACTGGCAAGCCCATCAAACAAATTGTCAACATCGGGATTGGAGGAAGCGATCTGGGCCCAGTCATGGTAACGGAAGCCCTGAAACCCTACTGGGTTGAGGGCATGCAGGTGCATTTTGTATCCAATGTAGATGGAACACATATTGCTGAATGCCTAAAAGGTATAGCGGCTGACGAAACCTTGTTCTTGGTAGCCTCCAAGACTTTTACTACGCAAGAAACCATGACCAATGCCCATACGGCAAGGGATTGGTTCATCCACCAATCTGGCGATGCCGCTCATGTTGCCAAACATTTTGTTGCCCTGTCCACCAATGAAAAAGCCGTGGTTGAATTTGGCATTGCCAAGGAAAACATGTTCGAATTCTGGGATTGGGTTGGAGGAAGGTACAGCCTTTGGAGTGCCATCGGACTATCCATTGCACTAACCATTGGTTATGAAAATTTCAAGTCATTGCTAAAGGGCGCCCACGCAATGGACAAGCACTTTAAGAACAATGCATTTGAAGAAAACATCCCTGTAAAAATGGCCTTGATCGGACTATGGTATGTCAATTTCTTTGGCGTACAAACCGAGGCCATTCTTCCTTACGATCAGTACATGCATCGTTTTGCTGCCTATTTCCAACAAGGAAACATGGAAAGCAATGGAAAACAAGTAGACAGGAAGGGAGAAAAGCTTGATTATGCTTCTGGGCCAGTGATTTGGGGCGAGCCAGGCACGAATGGGCAACATGCATTTTATCAGTTGATTCATCAGGGAACCGTTTTGATTCCCTGCGATTTTATCGCCCCTGCGATCAGCCACAACACTGTTGGAGACCATCACCTTAAATTGATGACGAATTTCTTTGCACAAACAGAGGCTTTGATGAATGGTAAAACTGCTGAAGAGGCCACTGCTGAATTGCCTCAACTTTCTGAAGAGGAAAGAAATACCTTGGTTCATTTCAAGGTCTTTGAAGGAAACAAACCCACCAACTCATTCCTGGTAAAAAAGATTGACCCATTTGAGCTGGGTAAACTCATTGCGGCATACGAACACAAAATATTTGTCCAGGGCGTCATCTGGAATATTTACAGTTTTGACCAATGGGGTGTTGAATTGGGGAAGCAATTGGCCAATAAGATCTTGCCACAGCTTGATGGATCCCAACAGATTGAAGGCCATGACAGTTCGACAACGGGGTTGATGAATGCTTTTTTGGGGTTGAGGGGTTGAGAAAGGTTTAGAGAGGTCGAAGGGGTTGAAGAAGGGTTAGGGGATGATGCTTTATTTATTTCTTTTTAAGCGAAACATTACCACGCCATGGTGAGGGATTGAAGTTGTTATTTTACCCTTAAACATTCCAAGGTCTTTTTGGCGCCAAACATCCCTTATCTTGAAATTACCAAGCAGGCCAATTTCATTAAAATTCAATGCAAATGTTTTGGGTTGTTCATTGCCCCACCGAAAATAAGATTGTGGCGTTTTTGCATAACCGGCAATATTGAAAATACCAACCGCATAATCACCATTTTCCAGCTCACGTTTCCATACCTGAAACCCATCTTTCTCCAAAACCAATCGAGCAGCTTTACCCAAAGGATCCTGGTTGATGGTGATGACCTCATCGTTGGAGAGCAGGCTCACCGTAAACGGATCCAATCGATCGATTGGACAACCGATCAACATGGGAGAAGCTATGAGGCTAAAAATACTCACATGGCTGTATTGTTCATCTGGGGTAAGCCGTGTGGGGTGCAATACAGGTCCAATGGACACATCACCCACAATCATCATATCAGCATCGCTCCAATGCCCTGGTCCAGCATAAGGCGACCATTTGTCCAACACAAATGAAGTGTTGTATAGACTTGTCCAACTGTCCTTGATGTCTGGCCCTGTTCTGTACATGTTCGACAACCGAACCCAATCAGTCACCTTTTCAAAGGGTGCATTGTTGGAAAGACTAAAAACAATATCTCTACCAGAGTTTTTAAGGGCAGTAGACATGCGTTCGGTGGAAGCTACGTCGATGCGCCAATCATATTTTAGGAAATCAACACCCCATTTTGCCATTTGGCGGGCATCGTTGGGTTCAAACTTGTATTTGCCAATACGGCTGTAGGGCGGACGGTTGGGCTTGAAAAGTTCATGGGTTTCGCCACCGGAAGGGTAATCTGATGAAGCCCCAACATATCCACCATAGCTGGCGAGGTAGGGGGTAGAATACAAACCAGCCTTCAATCCCATTGCATGGATTTGATCAATCATGCCCTTGATGTCGGGAAACTTTTCGTTGGGTTGCAATGCTGTATCGGGTCCACCTCGTTTGCCCATCCATGCATCGTCCACATTGATATAGGTCCAACCATGATCAGCCAATCCTGTTTTTACCATGGCATAAGCCGAAGCCAACACTTTGTCTTGGTCAATTTCAGCTTCCCAGGAGTTCCATCCATTCCATCCAATGGGTGGCGTGAGCGCGATGGTATCCCCTATTTTGATCAGCAGTTTTTTTGACGCAGCACCCAATTTGTTTTTTACATTCAGTTGCACTTCATAATTACCCCGTTGTTTCACAGATCCAGTAATGATGCCAGTTTCTGAAGCAATCTGTAATCCTTCTGGAAGATTTGAAGCACTGAATGACATTGGTCGAACCCCAGTTGTAGCTACCTTAAAAAGAACCGGATTTCCAGGGGTAGCACCAAAAACCTTGGTGGTATTGATTTGTGGAGTTTTCTTGGGGGTAGGTGTCAAGATATATTTAGGATCGTTGTTCTGCAAATATCCTGGGGTAAATCCTTCCTTGATGAGCAACCTGGCATTGGCCCAATTGCCATTGGTTCTTTTGTTGCCCAATCCGCCCACCGTATCGGTGATCAACAGTCCCAATTGCCTGACTCCGGTAAGGTCTAGATCAATCTTAACTGCCGCATCCCCAACATGCATGGCCTTGCTTTGAAATAAGATTTTTTGATCAGCCAGCACATAAAAAGTAAGGGGGATGGCTGTGTTGGCAGAATCATCAACACCTACTTCAGTTGAAAAACTTTTGGCGTTGCCATCCAGCATGAATGAAAGCACTGCAGGCGATTGAGCGCCAAATCCCCTTTTGTATGCAACGCCACCTATTTTGATTGTATTATGCCAATAATTAGACTTGGCAGATACAGGCCTGATGCCTTCTGAATAGGTCTGCAAGGGCAGGTCGTCGAAAAAAAGGGTTTTTGTGTTTTGTGCCTTAGGGCTTTGATTCAATATTAATACAACTGCAAAAAACAATACTGAAAACTTCATGATAGAAGGAGATTTTACTAAAACAAAAGGGTGGAAAAATCCACCCTTGAATCTATTTAATATGATAATCTTACCATTTGTCAACTTCTTCTGAAGCGCCGTTGTCGCCTTCGGAGGTTGAAGGAGTTGAGGGGGTTGAAGCGTTGAACTCGTCATCAGAAGCCTGGGGGATTGAAGCATCTGAGGGTGCTGCTTCGGGTTCTGATACAGGAGATTCTTCTGTAGGAGCTTCGGCAGCTTCAACAGAAACAACCGGAGCTGATACGGGTCTGGAATAACCTCCGCTATAACCACCTTCCTGGCCTTCACCACCTTCCTCATCATATTCATGGTTGAATGCATCAAAATCAAAATCAGGCATCAATTCAGTTTTTACATGATCTACTGCTTCACCCAATGCTTTGATAAACTTATTAAAATCTTCTTTGTATAAAAAAATCTTGTGGCGGTCATAACCATCGTCATTGAAACGCTTTCTGCTTTCTGTAATGGTCAGGTAATAATCATTGCCGCGGGTAGTCCTGACATCGAAGAAATAGGTCCTTCTTTTGCCTGCCCTGATGCGTTTGCTGTAAACGCTGTCCATTCTTTTTTCGTTGTTGTCGTACTGCACAATTGAAGATTTTGGTGAAAGCAATTGGTTGGTCTCTATAAAGATAGCATTGTTTTGGAATTGTCAAAATTTAGTATTGCTTTTTGGGAACTGTTTTTTACGGCTAAAAAGCCTGATATTGAGGAAGACCAGCGTCCATTTGCTGGGTTCTCAATAAATTGGCATAATACCCGTTGGCTTTGACCAATGACTCATGGGTGCCTTTTTCTAAGACCATGCCATCATCCATGACAATGATTTGATCAAAAACAAAGGATGGGAAAATCCTATGGGTGATGATGATGGCCGTTTTATTCACCAAATAGTGGTTAAGGTTTGAGGCTATCTTGTGCTCGGTATTGGCATCCACAGCACTGAGGCAGTCATCAAATATCAACAGGTCATTTTCTTTGGAAAGCGCTCTGGCAATGGATATTCGCTGTTTCTGTCCTCCAGAAAGTGTAACACCTCGCTCCCCTATCATCGTTTCAAACCCATTGGGCAATGCCTCAACCTCATTTTGGATCACCGCGTTTTCAGCAGCTTTTTTTGCCTTGGAAATATCCTCCTCACCAGAACTGAAATTGATGTTGTGGTGGATGGAATCGCTGAACAGAAAAACATCCTGTGGAACATAACTGACCAATTTTCTCAATGAATCAAGATTAAGTCCATTTATATTTTTCCCATTCAACCTGATTTGACCTTTCTGTGGATCAAACATCCGGATCAACAGCTGGGCTACCGTGGATTTGCCACAACCGGTCTTGCCAATCAATGCAATTTTTTCACCGCGCTTTATGCTGAGGCTAAAGTCCTTAACTGCCCTTATCCCTGTATGGGGAAAGGTAAAATCTACAGCATCAAACTCCAGAAGATCAATTTTTTCAAGGCTCTCAGCATCCTTGACTTCAATGATATTGGATTTTATTTGAAGGAATTCATTGAGTCGTTTTTGGGAAGCCGCCGCTCTTTGGATGTTGGACACTACCCAGCCAATGGCAGAAACGGGAAAAGTAAGCATGTTGATGTAGACCACAAACTCCGCGATGGTTCCGGCACTGATGCGGTGTTCCAATTGATAGATGCTTCCCATATAAATGGTCAGCAATGTGCTCAGTCCAATCAGCAGGCCAATGGCCGGAAAATAAACCGCTTCCATGGTAGAAAGTGCCATTCCACTTTTCCTGTAGTCTTCGCTTTCTGCGTCGAAAAAACCAAGGGATGACTTCTCCTGGTTATAGGATTTGATGACCCTGATGCCAGAATAGGACTGCTGCGCCAAACTGGTTAAGGTGCTCAATTGGGCTTGTATTTTCTCGCTTTTCTTGTTGATGTAGGTGTTGACAAAATACATGGCAAAGGCGAGCAATGGCAAAGGTGCAAGCACATATGCAGACAATAGGGCATTTTTTTTGAACATGTAGAATAGACTGATTGCAATCAGTATGCTAAGGTTCATCAGGTACATCAGGGCAGGTCCTGTATACATCCTTACCCTTGACACGTCTTCAGACATGCGGCTCATGAGGTCGCCGGTACTGTTCACCTTGTAGAATTGTGCATCGAATTGCTGGTAATGCGCATACACCTCGTTTTTCTGGTCAAACTCAATATGGCGGCTCATGACAATGATGGTTTGGCGCATCAAAAACATAAAAAATCCCCTGATCAATGCCAGTGCAAGCAAGAGCAATCCGCAGCCCATGACCAACTGCGAAAAATCAAGCCCAGCGTTTTTGAAAACGCCAATACTCCACTTGACCAATGGATCAAAAAAGACCTTTTCGGAAGGCATGGCAACTGGATTGATTGCCCGTTGCACTTCATCTACCACATAGCCTGTCATCTGTGGCGCCAGTATACCAAAGTAGTTGGACAATAAAATGAATATAAACCCAAGGGTAAGTCTCCACCGGTATTTCCAGAAATATTTATTCAGCTGTTTGAGTTCCTTCATCAGTTGGCAAAGTTATTAAACTGCAGTGAGGAGTTTTAAGATGTTTTTTCGATGATTTCTTTATAATTCGGCTTTGATGTTTTACTTTCGCGCCGGAGAGATGGCAGAGCGGTCGAATGCGGCGGTCTTGAAAACCGTTGACTGTCACAGGTCCGGGGGTTCGAATCCCTCTCTCTCCGCACAAAAAAACAAATGCCCCTTTACGGGGCATTTTTCGTTGATGGAGCGTGGAAAGTTTACTTTCCAAAGCGACAGCAATGAAAAATGATAAGGGGCGAAGCCCCGGCATTTGTTTTTTGAAGTGGAGTCCCCCGATGTCCGAGCGAAGCGAGGACAATCCCTCTCTCTCCGCAGGTTCAAAAGCCAGCACGTTGTGCTGGCTTTTGTTGTTTTATACGAGTCTGAACCGAAGGTTCAAGCGAGTATTGAAAACAACAAAAGCCATGCCACTTCGTGGCATGGCTTTTGAACCTGAATTCCCCCAAAGGGATCATGCAATAATCCCTAACAACCCCAAAGCGACAGCAATGAAAAATGATAAGGGGCGAAGCCCCGGCATTTGTTTAAGGTTATAAACTGGCTTTTTTATATACACCCAACTCACTCATGGTAATGCAAACAGGAGCTGCAATACGAATACGGAGTTGTGCTGTTTTTACCGGCTCATTCAGGTAAATAATTTTACAGGCACCGATAGAAGTGGCAGCGGCTATTTTGGTCCAGCTGCCATTGATCATGGCATCCACTTCAACTGAATCGATGCGTTGCCCCAAAGGAATATATTCACTCATCTTGATCAGGTCAAACGTTTGATCAGCCGTCCAGGTCAAATTGACTTGAGCTGTTTTTACGGTATCATCGGTTGCCCAATAAGAGTCTATCGACCCATCTATCAAGAACTGTCCCTTGTAGGATTTGCTTCTCTTGTTCGACACCCTTAGTGTAGAAGCCTGGGCCAGGTTGTTTTTAAAGCTTTCGTCAACCAGTTTGCCAAAACCCTCCAGGGCTTTAACATCCTCCTCATCCAACAAACCGCGTGAATCTGGAGCTATACCAAGATCCAACCCAGCACCCCTGCCCACACTTTTCAGGTAAAGTGAAAAGAGCTGCTCAGGATTCTTGGTCTTCCCTTTCTGTTCAGGATGGTAAAACCAGCCTGGCCTCAAGGGAACATCACATTCTGCAGGCACCCAGTTCTTGCCGCCCCTTGTACCAAAAGGATTGAACTCATGATCAAGGTTGCCTGGGATTGCTTCATTCATGCCTTTTGCCGGAACAGGTGTAAAAGTAGCCCAGGAGGTTTCTCCGGCAAAACCACTCTCATTGCCTACCCATCGCACATCCCAGCCAATGTCACTGAACAAGTTGGCCATGGGCTGTAATTTTCTGGTAATCGCCCAGGTAGTATCCCAACCATAATAGGTTGATCTGTCAATTTTTCTGGTAGCCCTTTCACCGCCATAATAGCCATCTCCACCATTGGCGCCATCATGCCATGACATGAACAATTCACCATAATTGGTATAGAGTTCAGTCAACTGTTGTCTATAAATTTTTACATATTCTTGGGTACCATAAACAGGGTTGTTCCTGTCCCAGGGAGAACAATACACCCCAAACTTGAGACCTGCTTTTCTGCAAGCTTGTTCAAATTCCTTTACCATGTCCCCTTTCCCATCACGAAATGGAGATTGACTGATGTTGTATGCCGCAGTTTTTGTAGGCCAAAGGGCAAATCCATCATGGTGTTTGGCTACCAACACCAACCCTTTTAATCCTCCGGCCTTGAATGCTGCTACAATCTTGTCTGCATCAAATTGTTGAGGATTGAAAATCTTCGGGTCAGCATCGCCATAACCCCACTCCTTGTTTTCAAAGGTTGTAGGTGTAAAATGCACCAGGCCATACACTTGTACTTGATGCCATGCCAGCTGTCGGGCAGAAGGCAATGCTCCATAAGGCTGCGGGGGGTCCTGGGCAAAAATAAAACCTGCTGTCAAAACTAAAAATACCGGCAAAATTTTCCTGAAAAATCGCATGATGCTGAATTTAATTTTTTGATTTTTAAAGCCATTTTCTCCATTCCATCCAAAAGGGTTATTAAATGAGTGGTAAGGGATAAGTTGTTTCTAAAAATATGCTTTTATTAAAATAAATAGTCGGGATTATCCTAAATTGTCCATATTAACCCAATATAAGTCGAAACATGCCAGCATCCCCCTTTGAACTTGCCAGTCCTTATGTAATTGTAACCGGAGGTGCCAGCGGCATTGGGCTATCCATTGTCAAATTGTTCCATGAGCAGGGAGCGATCGTTGATGTGTTGGACCTGAACAAACCCAGCGTTGAATCCCTTGAAGCAGCGAAATTAGACAAGGATACGGTTCATTTTCATGAAGTGGATATTACCAACCAACAACAGGTGAAAGAGATTGTATCCGTCATTGCCATCCAGCGTGGGATTGGTATTCTGGTCAACAATGCCGGCATCGCCCATATTGGCAATGCCATGAATACACCTGAGGAAGATTTCCAAAAGATTTTCAATGTCAATGTAAAAGGGGCATACAATTGCATGCATGCATGCCTTCCCTTCATGGAAGAACAAGGCGAAGGGGTAATTCTCAACATGGCCTCGATTGCAGCTACGGTGGGCATCACCGATCGGTTTGCCTACAGCATGAGCAAAGGCGCCATCCTCTCCATGACACTGAGTGTTGCAAGAGATTTTATCAAGAAAGGGATTCGTTGCAACTGCATCTCACCAGCCAGGGTGCATACCCCATTTGTTGACGGATTCATCAACAAGCACTATCCTGGCAACCAACAGGAGATGTTCCAGAAACTTTCGCAAAGCCAGCCTATTGGAAGGATGGGAAATCCTGATGAAATTGCCACATTATCCTTCTTTTTATGCAGCAAGCAAGCTTCCTTTATTACAGGCTGCGACTACCCCATTGACGGCGGATTTATTCGATTAAACAATTAAATTTAGCATATGAAGCTTTTCAGGTTTGATAAGTCCGGCGCTGTTGGACTTGGCATGGTTGATCATGACGGAAAAAACATTGATATATCTGCATCAGGCATGGACCTGACTGAACATTTTTTTGAAGCCAATGGCATTGAAAAACTTGCTGCTTGGATCAGTGAACATGGAAACAGTTGCAGTGAAATTACCGGTGAGATCCATTACCTCTCTTGCGTGGGAAGACCTTCCAAAATTATTTGCGTTGGCCTTAACTATGCCAAGCATGCCAGGGAAAGTGGCATGGACGTTCCCAAGGAACCCGTTTTGTTTTTCAAAAGCAGCTCTGCCCTGGTGGGTCCTAACCATCCCGTCATCATTCCAAAAGGATCCATTAAAACAGATTGGGAAGTAGAGCTGGCTGTAGTCATTGGAAAGAAAGCATCTTACGTAAATGAAGAAGATGCCATGGAATATATTGCCGGATATTGTCTTCACAACGATTACAGCGAAAGGGCCTTCCAATTGGAGAGAGGCGGCCAGTGGGTGAAGGGAAAAAGCTGTGACAGCTTTGCGCCAATGGGCCCCTACCTTGTAACCAGAGACGAGGTGACTAACCCGCATCAGCTTCACCTTTGGCTGGACGTCAATGGAAAGAGGATGCAGGACTCAAGCACTTCAGACCTTATTTTTAACATCCCCCATCTTGTGGGTTATATCTCTCAATTCATGACCCTGCTGCCGGGTGATGTCATCAGCACCGGTACTCCTGAAGGGGTTGGCTTGGGACAGAAGCCAGAACCCTGGTACCTGAAAGCTGGAGACACCATCCATTTGGGCATAGAAGGACTTGGAGAACAACACCAAATTGCCATCGCTCATGAGAATTGATGCCCACCAGCATTTCTGGAACCATGATCCCATCAAACATTTTTGGATCAATGATGACATGAAAATCATCAAAAGGGATTTTAGTCCTGGAGACTTGGCGCCACTTCTCAAAGAATCCAAATTTGATGGCACCATTGCAGTTCAGGCAGATGAAACCATGGCTGAAACAACATTCCTTCTTGACCTCGCCAGGAAAAACGATTATATCAAGGCTGTGGTGGGCTGGGTTGATCTTCGAAAGGAAGCTGTCGAAGAAGATTTGCTGATGCTCAAATCCCACCAAAAGTTAGCAGGATTTCGGTGCATCATGCAAGGAACAGAAGACGAAGCCTACCTGAAAAATTCTGTTTTTTTAAAAAACGTTTCGCGGCTTACCCAGTTTGATTTTACCTATGACCTGCTCGTGTTCCATAATCAAATGGAATCATTGGTAAGGTTTACCGATAAACTTCAAGACAACAGGCTTATACTGGATCATATCGGAAAGCCTGACATCAAAAACAAGCAGATCAAACAATGGAAAGAGCAGCTCAGGATACTCTCCTCCAATCCAAATATCTATTGCAAACTGAGCGGCATGCTGACAGAGGCTGATCATCAACGCTGGACCTATGACGACATCATGCCATACATGGAAACTGCCGCAGAATATTTTGGTGTTGACAGGCTTTGCTTTGGCTCAGACTGGCCTGTCTGTTTGTTGGCTGGAAGTTTCAAGCAGGTGCATGATGTGGTAGATCGTTTTGTTGAGCAACTTAATACAACAGAAAGGGAAAAGATTTTTGGAACCAATACTGCAGCATTCTATAAAATATAACCATGGATTTACAGCTAAAAGGCAAAGTGATTATTGTAACCGGTGGGGCAAAAGGAATTGGTGAAGCCATTACCAGGGTACTGGCAGCAGAGGGAGCATTTCCTGTGATTCTTGGCAGAAGCGAGGCAGACAACCAGGCTTTGCTCGATCAGCTTGGAACCGGTGGTCAGGTGAAAGCCGAATTGAATGATCCCGCTCAATGCAAGGCGGCTGTTGATGATGTGCTACAACAGTTTGGCAGGATTGACGGTGTGGTAAACAATGCAGGTGTTAATGACGGTGTCGGCCTTGAAACGGGCGACTATGAAGGATTTGTGAAGTCATTGCACAGCAACGTGATCCATTATTATTTGGTGGTACAAGCTGCCCTGCCTGAGTTGATCAAGAACAAGGGTGCCATAGTAAACATTGGCTCAAAGGTGGCAGAAACCGGCCAGGGCGGTACTTCTGGCTATGCAGCAGCCAATGGCGGAAGGAATGCGCTGACCCGTGAATGGGCAGTGGAACTGCTGAAGTATGGTATCCGTGTAAATTCAGTCATCGTTGCAGAATGCTATACGCCGCTTTATGACCGCTGGATCAAAACCCTTTCTAACCCTGAAGAAACCTTGAAAAAAATCACAGACAGGATTCCATTGGAAAAAAGAATGACAACCGGTGAGGAAATCGCCAACATGGTGGTGTTCCTTCTTTCCTCAAAATCTTCGCATACCACAGGACAAATCATCCACATTGATGGTGGTTATGTTCATCTTGACAGAGCAGCCTTACAATAAAAAACCTTGCCATGACCAAAACCAAAAACAACTACCTGCTTCCTTTCATTCTGGTAACCAGCCTTTTCTTTTTATGGGGAATTGCCAACAACCTCAATGGAATTCTGATCCCCCATTTGAGAAAAGCGCTGCAGTTGAGCAACATGCAATCAACCTTCGTTGACACAGCGGTTTACCTCGCCTATTTTCTGGCAGCCATTCCTGCAGGAATCATCTTAAAAAAATTTGGTTACAAAAAAGGGATCATCACAGGACTGCTTGTATTTGCAATCGGAGCTTTTCTTTTTATTCCAGCAGCCAACTCCAGAACTTATGAAGTATTTCTGTTGGGCCTGTTCATCATCGGATGTGGATTGACCATCCTCGAAACAGCCGCCAACCCTTATGCCACCAAATTAGGTGATGCAGAATCTGCCACGACGAGGCTTAACCTTGCTCAATCCTTCAACGGACTGGCAGCCTTTTTGGCCCCAGTGATGGGAACCATGTTTATCCTATCAGGCAAAGAATATTCACAGGAAGAAATGGCCATCATGTCTGAAGTAGACAAGATTGCCTACCTCAGTGGAGAAGCAGCTTCTGTCAAAATGCCTTACATGCTCCTTGGATTTTTCCTGGTAGGCATTGCCATCCTTTTCTTTGTCAACAAGTTTCCTGAATTCAAGGAAGAGGAAGAAGGAACAAGTGCAGGAAGCCTTGGAGATGCATTGAAACATAAACACCTTGTATGGGCTGTTGTAGCACAATTGTTCTATGTTGGCGCACAGGTCTGTGTGACCAGTTTCTTTGTAAGAATGGCCATTTCTGGCGGTGGCGTTGATGAGAAAACTGCCGGCTACTACCTTGGTATTTATGGACTGTTGTTCATGGTCGGAAGGTTTGCAGGCACTGCCATGATGCGGTTCATTTCCCCCGAAAAACTTTTGTCACTTTATTCTGTTGCCTGTATTTTGCTGAGTTTGGTTGCCATTTATGCAGATGGTCAATACGTTGTCATTGCATTGGGCGGACTCGGGTTTTTCATGTCCATCATGTTCCCAACCATTTTCTCCCTGGGCATCAAAGACATGAAAGAGAATACCAAACCGGCGTCTTCCCTCATTGTAATGGCCATCATCGGAGGAGCAATATTTCCTGTAATCATGGGCAAGATCATTGACAATGCCAATGATAATATCCAGATTGGCTATGCCGTACCGATGCTATGCTTCCTGGTCGTATTGTATTTTGGACTAAAAGGCCATCAACCTAAAAAAGCTGCAGCATGAAAACCTTTTGTCTCGCCAATGACCTCAAAGACGATCCACAACTGATTGAGGAGTATGAGCAACACCACCGCGCAGTATGGGCCGAAAACCTGGAAGGGATTCGTGCAAGTGGTATTTTGACCATGGACATTTTTAGAACGGGCAACAGGCTTTTCATGGTCATGACCACGGATGATAACTTCAGTTTTGAAGCCAAGGGAAAAGCGGATGCATCCAATGCAAAGGTCCAGGAATGGGAAGCGCTGATGGACAAATACCAACAATGCATACCATGGGCAAAGCCAGGCGAAAAATGGGTATTGATGCACCAGATTTTTGCAATGCCTGAATGAATCTACTGCATGCAGTGATCATCAGTCAATTCAACGATCAGTTGATCAGGAAGCCACTCAAACGGCCATTGATAATAGCCGCAGGATTGCTTTTCAGGATACCAGCCCGCACTTTTTGGCTTTCCCACTCCTCTTCGGAATGCTCCCAATCGCCATCAAACCAATACAGGTCTGGCTTGAATTGTGCAGTAACTTCATTCAACTGGTTATGATAGTATTGTTTAAACCGTTCCCAGCTTTCAGAGACATCAGCCACTGCATAAATACCCCAATCAATAGCACGAATACAATGTAAAACTATTCCTCTACTTGTTTTTCAATCACTGCAACCAGGTCATCAAAATTGACCTGGAGCGGCATGTTACCAAGATTTACAACAGCCTTCTTTCCCCTCATTGATGCCAATACACCTATCTTGTTGTTCTGGCTCATCAGGACCAGGTCGCCAGGGACAGGTGGGTTGCCCGTTTCCATGTACCGGCTGTCGAGTTTTTTCTTTTTCTTTTCCGTTACCTGTTTCTCTTTTTGGTTGAATAGAAGTGCCTGCAGGTTTTTCATCAGTTGCTTTTTATCCTGATCAGATTCAGACCTTCTCCAATCGAATACAATCTGCTTGAGCTTGCGCTCCATGTCTTTCAGGTAAACCAATTTTTCCTGGGAAACAAGGTTCTGCTGTTTGAGCAGCTCCACTTGCTGGCTGTGCTTTTCCCTTTCCAGTTGTTGATTCAAAGACTTTCGCAACACTTCATTTTCCTTGATCATCTTCTGCAAATCCTTTTCCTTGCCTTCAATCATGCGCAAATCCTGTTCGGTTCGGTTGAGCAATTTATCAAGGGTAAAATGATTCTCATCCACCAATTCCTTGGCCCTGTTGATGAGTTCCTGAGAAAGACCTATTCGTTCTGCAATAGCAAACGTGTATGAGCTGCCTGGCTTCCCAAGATTCAATTTATACATGGGCAAAAGGCTTTTTTCATCAAAAGCCATGGCCCCATTGATGATGCCAGAAGTCTTGCTGGCCATGACCTTGAGGTTCAGGTAATGCGTGGTTACAATACCGTATGCATGGCGCTTGAGCAATTGTTCCAGAAACACTTCGGCAAAAGCTCCTCCCAGGTTGGGGTCGCTTCCACTGCCCAATTCATCTATGAAAAACATGGTTCTGCCATTGGCATCTTCCATGAAATATTTCATGTTTTTGAGATGAGCACTGTAGGTACTCAGCTCAAACTCTATGCTCTGGGTATCCCCAATATGGATCATGAGCTGCTTAAAAATCCCAAATACAGAATCTGGATGAACCGGCACCAGCAAGCCAGATTGAACCATCATCTGCAACAGGCCTGTTGTTTTCAAACAAACGGTTTTCCCGCCTGCATTGGGGCCTGAGATCAGGAGAATCCTGTTCTTTTCATCAAGGGTAAGGTCTAAGGGTATTACCTGCTTGCCAGATTTTTTATTGTAGATCAACAGCAGTGGATGGTATGCATTGATCAACTTGATGCCTGAACTGTCTTCCACATGTGGGATATGGGCATCCATTGTTTGGGCAAGTTTGGCCTTGGCCCTGATGAAATCGTATTCACCCAATACTTCCATGTATTGTTTCAACAAGGGGCTCTGGTAAGAAAGCCTTGCTGTCAGGTCTCTCAATATTTTGTATTCTTCATCCCGTTCATCATTCTCGAGTGAAAAGATTTCATTGTTTACTTCAATTGTTTCTTCAGGCTCAATGAAAGATGTACGCCTGGTATCACTTTCCCCATGCAAAATTCCCTTGACTATTCTCTTGTGTTCGGCGTAAATGGCGAGTACCCTTCTGCCATTTAGGAAGGATTCTTCAATGTCGGCAATGTATCCTGATTTCTGCAACTTACTGAGCATCCGATCGAAGGTCCGCCGCTGCTCATTTCTTTTTCGGTAGAGTGCCATCCGGATTCTGGAAAGATCCGTTGACGCAGTGTCTACCACCCTGCCATCATCCCCAATGATGCGGTCTATTTCTTCTGGTATCGATTTTTCAAAACGGGTTTGGCTAACGACCTGGAACAAAGCGCTGTAATTGCTTGTCCTTTCTTCATCAAACCACCGAAAAATGCTTTTGATGTTTTCGGCCAGGTTCCTGAAAAGTTTAAAAATATCACCTCCCAATACGGCACCCGGGATAGACAAAAGTTTCAGCTCCTTCGACAGGTTGAAGACCTGGTCGTGCTGAAAGGTTTGTCCGGCAGACATGATTTGCAAATATTGGTAAGATTGTCGCAACTCAAGCTCAATAAATTGTTTTCGGGTATGGATCCGCAAATTGGCGGCACGCTCCTTACCGAAATGGGTTCGGGTCTGCTCATCAAGGAGGTTCCTGACCTTGTCAAATTCAAGCTGAACGGTTGCGGATGATGGATACAATTTCATGTTAAACGAATGCTAAACTGGGTGCAAAATTAAGCCTAAAAACACTCCCAATCTCATTTCAACATAACTTAGGGCCATATTCTTACTCATCAATTGATAAACATGAAAATAATCATCCAACTCCTGTTGTCTTCATCCCTTTTCATGTCTGCTTGTGCACAACAAAAACAGCAAAACCAGGCAACTGAAAGCAAAAAAATAAAATCAACTTCCATGAATACAGAGAAAATCACCTTCGGAAACGGTTGTTTCTGGTGTACTGAAGCCATTTTCCAGCAAGTGAAAGGTGTGGTAAAATCAACCAGTGGCTACAGCGGAGGACATGTCGAAAACCCAACCTACGAGCAGGTTTGTGAAAAAAATACCGGACATGCAGAGGTGATCCAAATTGAATACAATCCTGCTGAAGTAACGGCGGATGAACTGCTGGAAGTATTTTGGCAAACACATGACCCCACTACCTTGAACCAACAGGGAAATGATGTGGGTCCACAATACCGCAGTGTTGTTTTTTACCACAACGAAAAACAAAAAGAAAGGGCTGAATTCTTCAAGAAGAAACTGGATGAAAGCGGTGCTTTTTCAGGTCCGATCGTCACAACCATCGAACCTTTCACCAAGTTTTATGTGGCAGAGAATTATCACCAGGACTATTACAAGAGAAACGGGAACCAGCCTTATTGCTATTTTGTGATCAGGCCCAAAATGGAAAAATTTGAGAAGGCGTTCAAGGATAAAATGAAAAAATAACGAATATAGATGAAGCATATTTACGCCCTAATAATATTGCTTGTGTTGGTAGTGCAGTCAAATGCCCAGATCAACAGTCAAGCAAAATCATTTACCCATGCAGATACTTTGAGAGGTTCTCTGAATGAAGCAAGGAATTGGTGGGATGTACAGCATTATGCCATTTATGTGGAGCCTGATTACGACAACAAAACCATCCGTGGCAAGGTTGACATCAGGTTTAAGGTTTTGGCACCTGGCAAAACCATGCAGATTGACCTGCAGGAGCCCATGCAATTGGGAAAGGCATATATTGGCGATAAGCCCATGACTTTTAAGAGGGAAGGAAATGTTTTCTTCATCAATGTTTCAGTTCCGCTTCCCAAAGACAGCATTGTTACACTGGCACTTCAGTTTCAAGGGAATGTAACGGTTGCCAAACGCCCGCCTTGGGATGGTGGCTGGATATTTTCCAAGGACAAACTCGGCAGGCCCTGGATGAGCGTTGCCTGCCAGGGGCTTGGTGCAAGCGTTTGGTTCCCCTGCAAGGATCACCAAAGTGATGAACCCGATCAAGGAGCCACCTTGAAAATCAATGTCCCTGATTCCCTGATGGCTGTTGGCAATGGCAGGTTGATTGAAAAAGAATCTTACAAACAAGGTTGGACCGCTTACAAGTGGGAAGTAAAAAACCCCATCAACAACTACAACATCATCCCCTATATTGGGAAATATGTTTCCTTCAGCGAATCATATCCCGGTGAAAAAGGCAAGCTCGATTGTGATTATTGGGTATTGGATTATAACCTGGACAAAGCCAAAAAACAGTTTGCCCAGGTCAAGCCCATGCTGCAGGCATTTGAACATTGGTTCGGGCCTTATCCGTTTTATGAGGATGGCTTCAAGCTCGTGGAAGCGCCACACCTTGGCATGGAACACCAGAGTGCCGTTGCCTATGGCAATGGGTTTCAAAATGGATACAGGGGCAGAGACCTCTCTGGAAGCGGGTGGGGATTGAATTGGGACTTCATCATCGTTCATGAAAGTGGCCATGAATGGTTCGGGAATAACATCACCACCAATGATCTGGCTGATATGTGGGTGCATGAAGGGTTTACCAACTATTCTGAAACCATTTTCACCACCCATCATTACGGCAAGGATGCTGGAAATGAATATGTACAGGGAACCAGGAAACTGGTACAAAACGATCTGCCCATCATTGGGAAATATGGCGTGAATGAAGAAGGTTCCGGAGACATGTATTACAAAGGGGGCAACCTGGTTCACCTGATTAAGCAATTGTTTAATGACGATGAAAAATTCAGGATGGCTTTGAGAGAAATGAACAAACGGTTTTATCATGCCACCACTACTTCTGCAGCCGTCGAACAATTCTGGAGCGAACAGCTGAAAAGAGATCTCTCTCCCCTTTTTGACCAGTACCTGCGTTCAACCAAAATCCCAACCCTGGAAATCCAGAAAAACGGGAATAAAATTAAATACAGGTGGTCAGACTGCAACAGCAATTTCAACATCCCCATCAGGGTTTTTGTCGATGGTCAGACAAAATGGCTTGAACCCGTTACCGAATGGAAGGAATTCACGTTAAAAGAAAAAATCAGTACGATAGAACCTGATAAGAATTTCTTTGTAGGATTTGCGGTGTTACAATAGTCTCCCAGCCTTGACAAATCTTCTGCTCCAGTAAGCCTCATCCAAATCGCTGATTACCACTCCCATGGAAGTGGATGCATGAACAAATTTGTTGTTTGAAATATACATGCCAACATGGGAAATACTCCTGCCGGCAGCGAAGAAAACAAGGTCACCCTCTTTCAAATCCTGCTTTGAAATCTCTTTGCAAAAATCGGCCTGTTCTCTTGAGGTTCGGGGAAGGGATATGCCAAACGCTTCGTTGGTGAGCCCCTGCACAAAGGCGGAACAATCTATTCCCTCCTTTGAATTACCCCCAATCCGGTAAGGCACGGCCCACCACTGGTGAACATATTCAACCAATCTCTTGTTGGTCAATTTCTCCACTTCAATATTGAGCAAAACAGCATACCTGAAAACAACAGGCGGGATATACTCTATTCCCTGCAAATCATTCAAATACCCCATTGATGATTTATCCTCGATGAACCCAATGGCTGCACTAGGCCTTTCCTGCGATGGATCAGATTTGAGCCCTTTAGGGTTGAGGGCGATAGCAATGTCATCAAAAAAAGGAGAATTCCTGGATACCGTTTTTTTGATGGGAGATGCTTTGAAAAGGGCACAGGATTGAAACAGGGCTGCTAAACAGATGAAGAACAATATTTGCCTGCGGTTCAATGCCATTTGTGTTGTGGAAAAACCCTTTCCTTCTTTTGCTGTTTATTTACGAAATTTGATCTCTTCGATCCACTACAACTACCATGTCACGTTTCTCACATCTACACGTTCATACCCAATATTCTTTGCTGGATGGTGCAGCAAACATTGGAGCCATGTACAAAAAGGCCATCAATGATAACATGCCCGGAATGGCCATTTCTGACCATGGCAACATGTTTGGTGTTTTTCAATTTGTTGCGGAAGCGCACAAACACCACGCCGATCCGAACGACAAAAATAGTCCTTTGAAAGTAAAACCCATCGTTGGATGTGAATTTTACATAACAGAGAATAGGCACAGGAAAACATTTTCAAAGGAAGAAAAGGACCCCAGGCACCATCAGATCCTGTTGGCAAAAAATGATATCGGGTATAAAAACCTGGTAAAACTGACCTCTCTTGGATACATTGAGGGATTGTACAGCAAATACCCAAGGATTGATAAAGAACTGATTCACAAGTATCATGATGGCCTTATCGCAACCACTTGTTGCCTTGGCGCCCTGGTTCCACAGACCATCATGCGAAAGGGGGAACAAGACGGTGAGAATGAGTTCAAATGGTGGTTGAATATTTTTCAGGATGACTATTATGTTGAGCTGCAGCGCCATGGCATGCCTGAGCAGGAAAAGGTGAACCAGGTATTGCTCAAGTTTGCCAAAAAATACAATGTAAAGGTGATTGCCTCCAATGACTCCCATTATGTTGATCAAAAAGATTTTAACGCACACGATATCCTCTTGTGCATCAATACCGGAGAAAAAGTAGCCACTCCTGCAGCGAGGGAGTTCTCTGATGATGATGTCAGCCTCAAGAACAAGCGGTTTGCTTTTCCCAATGACCAATTCTACTTCAAGACAACGGCTGAAATGACTTCTGTATTTCATGACCTTGAGGAGGCCATCGACAATACCAACGAAATCGTGGACAAAGTTCAGGTGTTGGATCTTAAAAGGGATATCCTTCTCCCCCATTTTGTGGTGCCCAAGCAATTTGCGACACAGGATGAATACCTTGAACACATCACCAGGGAAGGTGCGAAAAAAAGATATGAAGTCATTACCCCAGAAATAGAAGAACGCCTGAATTTTGAGCTGTTCACCATCAGAACCATGGGTTTTGCCGGATACTTCCTGATTGTGTCTGACTTCATCAAGGCTGGAAGAGATTTGGGCGTATTCATTGGCCCCGGCAGGGGTTCTGCGGCTGGTAGTGTGGTGGCATTTTGTATCGGCATCACCAATATTGACCCCATCAAGTACAAGCTCCTGTTTGAACGTTTTCTCAATCCAGACAGAAAGTCCATGCCCGATATCGATACAGATTTCGATGATGAGGGAAGGCAGAAAGTGATCGATTATGTGGTAAACAAATACGGGAAGAACCAGGTGGCGCAAATTGTTACCTATGGTACCATGGCCGCCAAAATGAGCATCAAGGATGTTGCCAGGACCATGGATCTTCCCCTGATCGAATCCAATATACTTGCAAAGCTGGTGCCAGAAAAACCGGGCATCACCCTCAAAAGACTTTTGCATGCTTCGCTTAAAGGCGATGACAGCCTGGTTGAAAAGGAATCGCTGAACCAGGATGAGATTGAAAATGCCAAGATGCTCCGCGATATTTATGGTGGCACAGACATCCGAAGCCAGGTACTGCACGAGGCAGAGATCCTTGAAGGTTCTGTTCGGAATACTGGTATTCACGCTGCAGGCATCATCATTGCCCCAAGGGATTTGACAGACCTGCTTCCGGTTTGCATTGCCAAGGATTCGCCCATGTGGGTCACCCAAATAGAGGGCAGCATGATTGAGGATGCTGGTGTCATCAAGATGGACTTCCTTGGATTGAAGACACTGAATGTGATCAAAACATCCCTGGCGCTCATCAAAATGAACTATGGTGTTGAGATTGATATTGATAAAATACCGTTGGATGACGAAAAGGCTTTCAGGCTTTACCAACTCGGTGAAACCATCGGTACCTTTCAATTTGAGAGCCCCGGCATGCAAAAATACCTGCGCGACCTCAAGCCGGATAAGTTTGAAGACCTGATTGCAATGAATGCCCTCTACAGGCCAGGACCCTTGGAATATATCCCCAACTTCATCAACCGAAAACATGGCCGCGAAGCCATTTCCTATGACCTGGATGAAATGCAGGAATACCTGGAGGAAACCTATGGAATCACCGTTTACCAGGAGCAGGTCATGTTGCTGGCGCAGAAGATTGCCGGATTCAGCAAGGGTGATGCCGATGTATTGCGAAAGGCCATGGGTAAGAAGCAAAAATCTGTGCTTGATAAAATGAAAGGGCAATTCATCGGAAATGCCCTGCTGAAAGGATTTCCGGAAGATAAATTGCAGAAAATCTGGACAGACTGGGAAGCTTTTGCGCAGTATGCCTTCAATAAATCTCACAGTACCTGTTATGCGTTTATTGCCTACCAGACTGCTTACCTAAAATCAAATTACCCCTCAGAATTCATGGCGGCAGTATTGAACCATGCCGGATCCATAGAAAAAATCACCTTCTTCATGGAGGAGTGCAAACGAATGGGGCTCAATGTATTAGGACCGGACATCAATGAATCGCTTCAGAGTTTTGCCGTAAATAAAAAAGGCGAAATCAGGATCGGGCTTGGTGGGCTGAAAGGTGTTGGTGAAGCGGCGGTGGAGTCTATCATTGAAGAAAGAGAAAAGAGTGGGCATTATGCATCCATTTATGAATTGGTCAAAAGGGTCAACCAAAGGACGGTAAATAAAAAATCATTGGAGAGCCTGGCGATGTCTGGAACTTTTGATTGTTTTCCTGAATTGCACAGGGCCCAGTATTTCTTTCAGCCACCGGGAGACAGCTCAAACGGACTGGAAAAGATCATCAAATACGGCAACATCTGGCAGGGCCAGTCAAACTCCAACCAAAATACCCTGTTTGGAGACCTATCCCTTGTACAGGAAATTCCCCCACCCAAGGTTCCTGATTGTCCGCCATGGTCGCTGACTGAAGTCCTGGAGAAGGAAAAAGATGTTACAGGCATGTTCCTCAGTGGGCATCCCCTCGATCATTACCGGTTTGAGTTGAAGTATTATGGCATCCTGCCCATCAATGATTACAATGAATTCAAAGGAGGCATTGAACTGCAGAAAAGCCCCAACCAGCCATTGAAACTGGCCGGATTGGTTACCGCTGCCCAACACAAGATTTCAAGGGCAGGTAAAAAATATGGAAGCATTACCATTGAAGACTTTTCAAGTAAAGTGGAAATCACCCTGTTTGGAGACATGTACGTGAAATTCTCCAACTATTTTGTTGCGGGAAGTTGCATCCATATAAAAGGCAACTTTGAGAAATGGGAAAGCAGGAATGAATGGAATTTCAGGGTTTCGGAGATTTGTTTGCTTGAAACCATCAAAAGGGCCTTCACCAGACAACTGCAACTTACGCTTCAGGCGGGAAGCATTTCCGAATCCCATGCCGCTTTTCTTCACAACAACCTAAAGAAAAATCCTGGCAAAACCAGGCTGAAGCTGATCATGATTGATCAGGTGGAAAGGCTGAGGGTACAAATGAAGACTACTGAAAAGGGATTTGAGATGAATGACGAAATGGCCGATTTTCTGGAAAACAACCCCCTGATTGAGGTACAAGTTGACGCTATATAAATGAAACATGTCTTTTTATGAAATATTAAAAATTGGAGCTAATTTTGCATCTCACTTGATTATCTAACATACAATCCAAATACATGGCAAAAGAATTTACAGACGACAATTTCCAGGTTGAAGTACTGGACTCAGATAAGCTCTCGATGATCGATTTTTGGGCTGAATGGTGTGGCCCTTGCCGCGCCATTGGACCTGTTGTAGAAGAACTCAGCAAGGAGTTTGAAGGAAGGGTTAACATCGGAAAAGTAAATGTGGACCACAACCCACAGCTCTCCATGAACTATGGCATCACCTCTATTCCTGCCATCCTTTTCATCAAAAATGGCCAGGTGGTGGACAAGCTTGTAGGCGCACAGCCCAAACACAGTTTTATTAAGCGGATTGAATCTCACCTATAACCCGCAATTGTATTAATTTTGAAACCGTCACCTAGTGGCGGTTTTTTTTATTTCCCATGGCAACCATTCGCAAGCAGAGCATTTATTCATCCATTTATATCTACGCAGGCTTTGCGATTGGAGCTTTCAATGTATTGTTCCTTTTCCCAAAATTCTTTACTCCAGAAGAATTTGGCCTTACCAGGATCCTGATGGACATTGCATTGATCCTTTCCATGATCTGCACAGCAGGTACTATTCCAGTAGCACTGAAATTTTTCCCTTTCTACAAACATTATCTGCCTAAAGAGAAAAATGAGTTGCTTACTTTGGTTTTGTTGATTGGAACTTTGATGTGCGTGCTGCTTTATCTTACATTCCCCTTCATCGAACCGATAGCCCTGAGAAAATTCGCTGACCGCTCCCCTATCTTGTCTCATCATCTCAGACTTGTGATTCCCTTGACCATTTCTTTGGTGGCACTTTCGATGCTCGAAGTATTTGCATGGATTATTGGCAAAACCATTTTGGCCAATTTTTTAAAGGAATTCATGTTCAGGATCGTTGTTCTGCTGGTAATTCTGGCTTGGATCTTCGGCATTATAAAAGAATACGCTGTTTTCATTGAAATCTATGCTTATCTCTATTTCATCCCTGTTGTGATCCTGTCTTGGGTAATGGTGAGGAGTCAAGTTTTTAAACTGGTCTTTAAAAAAAGTACTGTCACAAGAAAGCTTTCCGGAGCAATGGTCAAATTCGGCGGCGCCTACTTTCTGGGCAACATCCTGAACGTTGTGGCCAAGACCAATGATACCATCATCATTGCATCACAATCTACTGGTGGACTGGCAGATGCTGCCATCTTTACGATTGCTACCTATTTGATTACGGTGATGGATGTTCCACAACGAAGCATGGTATCAGCAGCACTCCCACAAATTGCCCAGGCCTGGAAAGACAAAGACATGGCAAAACTGGACAGGCTTTACAAAAAAACAGCCTTGAATTTGCTGGTGATTGCCGCTGGAATTCTAGGATTGGTCATCTTGAATATCCCCGCTTTTATTCAAGTACTTGGCCCCGCCTATGCAGGCATGACCATGCTGATGTTCATTTTGGGTATCAGCAAATTGATTGATCTCGGAACGGGCATGAATGGTCATATTTTACAACTCTCAAAACATTGGAAGATTGACCTTTTCACCAACATGTTCTTTGTGGTGATTTCCATCATCCTCAACTATTGGCTTACCCGTACTTATGGTATCTTGGGAACTGCTATCGGAAGCCTCATTGCCATCATACTATTCAATTTCATCCGCTTTTATTATATCAAAAAGATCTATGGTTTACAACCATTTTCCTGGAGAAATGGGGTTACGCTGCTTGTCGCAGGTACGCTGACATTTGTATTGTACAGCATAGCATTCCATGATTTCATTTGGGTCAACCTGGCCATCAAATCGATATTGTTTATTCTCGCCTTTTCATTCATCGTCATCCGCTTCAATGTTTCTCCAGACATTACTGAGCTTTATAACATGGCCAGGAGCAGGGTTATGAGACGAGGGTCTTGATTATTATTGTATATTGCCCATTAAACCAAACTGACATAGCTATGATGTGGGAAAACCTGAGCCGTGGATTGCTGGGAATGTTTTTCTTGATTGGCCTTTGCTATGTATTGAGCAACAACAGAAAAGCCATCAACTGGAAATTGGTATCCATGGGTATCATCGCCCAGATTGGCTTTGCCATTGGCGTGCTGTCAAAGGGAAAATACAATTTCTTCAGGATCATTATCCAGTGGTTTTCCGACAAGTTTGTGGAGATCATCAACCTTGCACACAAGGGAATTGAGTTCATGTTTGGCAACCTGGCGGATGCCTCTGGAAGCTGGGGGTACACCTTTGCTATACAAGCACTGCCCAACATCATTTTCTTCGCAGCCCTTTCCTCCTTGTTCTATTATTTGGGCATCCTTCAAAAAATCGTTTATTTCTTTGCCCTGATGTTGAGCAAGCTCAAGGTTTCAGGAGCAGAAAGTGTATCTACAGCAGCCAATATTTTCCTGGGCCAGACTGAAGCACCCCTCATGGTCAGGCCGTTTCTGGAAAAAATGAACAAGAGCGAAATCCTCTGCATCATGGTTGGCGGTATGGCCAATACGGCAGGATCTGTGCTTGCCGCCTATGTTGGCTTTCTTGGCGGCAATGACCCGGTACAACAACATTTCTTCGCCTTGCACCTTTTGAGTCAATCGATCATGAGTGCACCTGCTGCCATTGTCTGTTCAAAAATTCTTTTTCCCCAGACAGAGAAAATAGATGAGCGCATCATCGTATCCAAAGAGAAATTCGGAGAAAATGCCCTGGATGCGATTTCATTGGGAACCACGGATGGTCTTAAACTTGCGGTCAATGTAGGCGCCATCCTGATTGTTTTCACGGCCCTGATGTATGTGCTTAATTGGGTGCTGGGTTCTGTAGGATACTATACAGGCATCAACAGCCTGGTAGCCAATTTTAGCAAAGGCAGGTACGACGCATTGTCATTTCAAATGATTTTGGGCTATCTCTTCGCCCCAGTTGCTTGGTTGATTGGTGTCAATGATCGGGACATGGTGTCTGTAGGTCAATTGCTGGGCGAAAAAACAATCATCAATGAATTTCAGGCCTACATCACCTTTGGAAAAATGAAAGCACAGAACCTGATTACAGACCCCAAATCCATCCTCATCACCACGTATGCCTTGTGTGGATTTGCCAATATTGCCTCCATCGGTATTCAGATTGGGGGAATCAGCCAGTTGGCACCCGGGCAAAGGAAGAACCTGACCGAGTTGGGCTTCAAAGCCCTTATTGGCGGAACCATCGCTTGTCTGATGTGTGCATGCATTGCAGGTGCACTTGGATAGCACCATTTCATTTTAAAGGAACATTTGCTTTTTTGGGTATAACTTTATCCCTGCCTGAATGTTAGGTATCCTATGGCATTGGTTGGAAAAAGACCCATATCAGTAATCATCATTCTCTTTCTGGCTATTCAGTCTCAAGGGCAGCAATCCATTGAGGTCATTCAAGGGCAACGTACAGCCATTACAATACCCATCAAATCATGGAAGGCAGACAGTTCAGACCCTGTGCTGAAGATCAAAACCAGGGATGAAAAAGGACTGATCCATGCCCAGGACCTGGAACCATTGGTGTTTACGCAATATGGCTCAAAAACCAGGCAAGAAGACATGCTTTGGCAAAAGGATGGAAGGGGATTGCAAAAACCCCAACTGTCCAACATGAGAAATGCACCCATGAACCTGATCCCCCTGGAGAGAAATGGCGGTTATGTTGACAAGGCACTGGATGGACAGGGGTTCAGCAACATCAATCCAGCAGACCCCAGCATTGCAGTAGGCCCAAACCATATCATCCAGATGATCAATGGAAACAATGGCAGTGCACTGTTCAGCATATACGACAAAACAGGAAATACTGTTTTCCCTCAAACCTATATGGACCAATTGCCAGGAAGCAGTTACAACGGCGGCGGTGATTGCATTGCCTGGTATGACCAGCTTAGCGACAGGTTTATCATGTCAGAATTTGGAGACAGTTCCAAGACCGGCATCAAAATGAACAGCCTGATCATGGCGGTTTCTACCAGCAACGACCCTACTGGTGCGTGGTTCATCTATGAATTTTATTGTGACCCTTTTTTTCCAGACTACCCCAAGTATGGCAACTGGCATGATGCCTGGTATGGCGTTACCAGGGATTTTTCTGATCAATATTTGGGTAATTCTATTTGGGCCTTTGATAAAAACAAGATGATCAGCGGTGCAGCCAATCCCACAGTACAACGCCTGAGATTAACGGACCCCGACAACAAGTTCAATGCACTGGTGCCCGTAACGCTCACAGGAAACAATCCTCCCCTGTTGGGTACACCCGGTTTGTTTTTATATTACAATGATGATGTGTTGACCGCCTCACCATCTGATGCGGACAGCATTGGCTTGATCAGTTTTAAAGTTGACTTTACAGACCCTTCAAAATCATTGCTCAAAACTGAAAAGAATTTTGCCGTTGCAGCATTCAACAGCATTGTTTGCAACAGCAGGAATTGCGCCAGTTCTCCAGGCGCCCAAGGCTATGATGTGGTAAGCAATAGGATCATGCACAAGCCTGGTTTCAGGAATTTTGGCACACATCAATCGATAGTAGCCAACCATACCGTTGATGTGAATGGCAATGGCCTTGCGGGGATCCGGTGGTATGAGTTGCGCTATACAACCGGATGGAACCTCTATCAACAAGGCAGCTATGCAACACAGGCCCAGTCAAACTGCAACCCCAACAACCTGCGCCACAAGTTCATGGGATCGATCATGCAAAATGGAAAAGGACAAATAGCTTTGGCCTATAATTTCAGCAGCAAAACAGATTTTGCATCCATCGCTTTTACAGGGAGGAACCAGCATGATCCTTTGAACCAGATGGCCTATGAAGAGACCATCATCAAAAAAGGAACGGGATATGGCACCAATGCAAACCGGTGGGGAGACTACAACGACATGGTGCCTGACCCTGCTAATGATTCCGTTTTTTGGTTTACCGGGATGATTGGGAACACTGCCAATACCTGGAGTACATCCCTGTCGTCATTCTACTTGAGAAACAATCCCCAAACAGATGCCAAGCTTTCCAGCATTGTTTATCCGAATGCCTGTGAACCCATTTGTGCAAGCATTTTTCAACCCAAAATTAACATTAGAAACAATGGAACTGATGTATTGAAATCAGTAAGGATTATTGTTTTGCTGAATGATATCAACATCAGCGAGGAGTTGTGGACAGGCAATCTGGCGTATGCAGAGGAAGCAATGGTAACGCTAAAAACATTGACCATTCCTCAAGGAAAAACGGCACTTAAAATCATGCTTACACTGCCCAATGAAAAAGCAGATGAAGTGCCTGGCAATGACAGCGCCAATATAGCCGTTGAGCCACAACCCATACAAATATTGCCCATTGTTGAAACAGCAGAATCGGGTTCCATGCCTCCCATCGGATGGTCCTTTCAGACCAATGGAAGCAGCACGCTGGGCTGGAAAAATACCAACAAGGCCTCCTATGAAGGCAGCAGGTCGTTGGTTTTTGACAATTTTAACAACGATGAAAAAAGGAAAACCGCAGACCTGCTGACCCCTAAAGTCAATACCGCCATGTATGATTCCTTGTCAATGGAATTCATGCTGGCCGCCGCTTTGTATGATGCGATCAACCTTGATACGCTGGAAATCATGGTCAGTCCTGACTGTGGAAAATCATTCAATTCCGTATACAAAAAATGGGGAACTGCACTGAGCACCAAAGCAGGATTTACTGCCACTGAATTTATTCCTGTCAAAAGCGACTGGAGAAAAGAAACAATTGACCTCAGCAAATTCAAAGGAAATGATATCCAAATCAGGATACGTGGCACAAACCAGTATGGCAACAATATCTACCTTGACAACATCAACCTCACCGGTTTCAATTTTCCTTCAGCAGATGTAAAAGTGGATTCAATTGATACCCCACCACTGGTTGGATGTGAGCCGACTATCGCTCCTATCGCCCGATTTACCAGCCTCGGAAAGGATACACTGAAAACCCTTGACCTACAACTATGGATTAATGAAACGATGGTAGAAACAAAAAAATGGACGGGTACCCTCATCAGAAACAAGGCTGCCAGTATGCCCTTTGCTGCATTATCCATCCTGCAAGGAATAAGCAACATCAAGATTATAACCAACAATCCCAATGGTCAGATGGATCAAAAAAAATCGAATGATACAGCAATTGCTGTTCATCATTCTTTGAAAGCCATACTGATGCCATTCAAAGAAAGCTTCAGTGCTTTGAACCAATGGCCCATCTATCCCATTCATGGAAGCGATAAATGGCAAAATGCTTTTTCTTCATCAGCCATGGTTGCAAGAAATTTCCAAAGACCATCCTACCTCAGTGGGATGATATCGCCCCTTGTAACCAGAGGCAATCCAGATTCTGTATTCCTTGATTTTGACCTTGCTGCGAATACTCCGATTGTTTCAAAACCTGATACCCTTGAGATAGCCATCTCCTGGGACTGTGGTAAAAACTGGCAGTCCATTTATAAAAAATGGGGATCAACGCTGTCTACTGCAGATAGGAATACCTCCGCTTCGTTTGAGCCCTTGAACGCGACAGAATGGAGAAAAGAACATCTTGACCTGACGGGCATTGTGGAAGGCAAGAATGCCTTTATGGCGCGTTTCGTCAACATCGGCAATGGCAACAACAATATTTACATAGACAATGTACATATCACATCCATCACCCTGCCTCAACGGTTGAAAGAACAGGGATACCTGCTCTACCCAAATCCTGCATCAACCAATACTGCCATTCAGTTTTTCCCAGCAGTAAACAACCTGAAGTCCATCCAGTTATCAGATGCAAAAGGTGGTGTCGTTTTATCTTATCAGTACAAAACCGGACAGTCAGTTAATTTGCAACAAATCAACTTGGCCGGATTGCCAGCTGGAATTTATTTCCTGAACATCCAATTCACGGACAAGTCGATCACCGAAAAATTAATAAAGGTGGCCCAATAATGGCTGAGGGTTGAACAGGTTTAGGTCAGACCGAAATCAGCGTGTATTTTTGCACAAAGAAGCTACAATGAATGGATCTATCTCGAGCCTGATTGATTTGCCAGGGCTTGACCCTGCCTTCAAAACAATTGCATCCAAAATTGACAACAGGCAAAGGATCAATCCGGAAGAAGGTCTGTTGCTTTTTGAGAAAGGTTCATTGGCCATGTTGGGCACAATGGCCAACTTCATCCGTGAAAGAGCACATGGACACAATACCTATTTCAACAGAAATTTTCATATTGAACCGACCAATGTCTGCGTTTTTTCCTGCAAGTTCTGCTCCTACTCCAAGCTGTATTCGAAGCGGGAAGAAGGATGGGAACTGAGCATCGATCAAATGTTGGACAAAGTGAAGGCTTACGATGGCCAACCCATTACCGAAGTGCATATTGTTGGCGGCGTACATCCCAAAATGGACATCTATTTTTTTGAAGAACTGATCAAAAATATCAGGGCTCACCGACCAGACCTGCACATCAAGGGCTTTACAGCAGTAGAGCTGGACTATATGTTCAGGAAAGCCAAACTCAGCAGAACAGATGGCATGAAATTGTTGCATGAAGCAGGACTGGATTCACTTCCAGGGGGTGGTGCAGAAATTTTTGACACTGCAGTGAGGGAACAAATCTGCGCAGACAAAGTAGATGCAGCAGGCTGGCTTGATATCCATGCCATTGCACACAGGCTGGGAATGCATACCAATGCCACCATGTTGTACGGACATGTTGAATCATATGAACACAGGATTGACCACATGGAAAGACTGCGCACCCAGCAAGATGAAACAAAAGGCTTCAATACCTTCATTCCATTGAAGTTTAGGAATTTTGACAATGATATGAGCCATATACCAGAGGTCAGCTCCATTGAAGACATGAAGCTCTATGCCATCGCCAGGATCTACATGGATAATTTCCCACACATCAAAGCCTATTGGCCCATGTTGGGCAGGGAGCAGGCCCAGCTTACCCTTTCCTTTGGTGTAAATGACCTGGATGGCACCATTGATGATTCAACCAAGATCTATTCTATGGCAGGAAGCGAGGAGCAAAATCCTTCGCTTACCACCGATGAACTGGTTGGACTGATCAAACAAGTAGGGCGACAACCAGTGGAACGTGACACGTTGTACAATGTAGTCAATACCTTTTGATCGTTGTAAATTAGCATTCACTCAAGCTCAGCGGAATCTGCTGTGCCAATCCACCATCGGAAGTTTCTTTGTATTTGGAACTCATGTCTCTTGCCGTTTCCCACATGGTATTGATGACCGCGTCCAGGGAAACTTTAGCAAAATCCGGAGCGCTTTGTAATGCCAGCTGGGCAGCAGTGATGGCTTTGATCGCACCCATAGAATTCCTTTCAATACAAGGGATCTGCACCAATCCGCCAATAGGATCACAGGTTAATCCCAGGTGGTGCTCCATGGCAATTTCAGCAGCCATCAATACCTGGCGCTGCGTGCCACCAAGGCATTCACAAAGTGCTGCTGCTGCCATGGCACTGGATACACCTATCTCTGCTTGGCATCCTCCCATGGCGGCCGAAATGGTAGCCCCTTTTTTAAAGATGGATCCAATTTCAGCGGCAGTAAGCAGAAATTGAATGACTTTACCTTCAGCATTATCATCACAGAAACTGATGAAATATTGCAGTACTGCAGGAATCACTCCCGCTGCACCGTTGGTAGGGGCTGTAACGACCCGACCAAATGAGGCATTTTGCTCGTTGACAGCAAGGGCAAAACAGCTGACCCAATCGATGGTATAGCGAAAATCCTTGCCTCCCTTTGCAATGGCAGCCTGCCACTCCTGGTGATTCTTGTAAGGCGTTGCTCCTATCAAACGGTGGTTGAGGTCTTTGGCTCTTCGTCTCACATGTAAGCCCCCAGGAAGTATTCCCTCGGTATTGCAACCCAAGTATATGGATTGCTTCATGACAGACCATATGTGGAGGATCCCCTCTTTTGTTTCTGCCTCTGTTCGCCAGCTCGTTTCATTCTCCAAAACAACCTCACTCACTGACATTCCCGTTTTCATGCACCAGTGCAACAGGTCTTTGGCTGTATTGATGGGAAACGGAAGTTCGGTTTGTGCACTGTTATCTGGTTGCTGATTTTCCTGTTCAATGAATCCGCCACCCACAGAATAATAGGTTTGGGCAAGATGCTCTCCATTATCCATCTCGGCCAGAAAACTCAGGCCGTTGGGATGATACGGCATGGATTCTGTTGTCAAAAATTCAATATCCATTTTGGGATCAAACTGTATCTCATGAAAACCGCCAAGGACAAGTCTTTTCCTTGCAGCGATACCCCTGATTCTTTCGTCAATTATTTCCACCTCAAAACTAACCGGATCTTCACCTGAAAGGCCCAGCTGTACTGCAATATCTGTTCCATGCCCCTTTCCTGTCTTGGCCAAAGAACCATATAAAATGATGCGAACGGATCGGACCTTTAACATCAATTCTTGCTCAACCAGGAATTGACAAAACTGCCTTCCAGCCTTCCATGGACCAAGTGTATGAGAGCTGGAAGGTCCAACCCCAATTTTAAACATGTCAAAAACTGATATGGAATGGTGCATCTATGAAAGAATTATTCCTTAATTTCAACAACAAATTAGGACAAAATGAAATTCTTTTCACTATTGGTTTTGACATTATGTATTTCAGTAATAAATGCACAAGACAAGAAAACAAATGACGAGATTTTAGGGGTTTGGATGACCGGGTCAGGAAATGCGAAAGTAGAAATTTTTAAAAAGGGGTCAAGCTACCAGGGTAAAATTATATGGCTGGTAGAACCCATCAATCCTGCAAATGGAAAACCCAAAACGGACATAAACCATCCTGACAAAGCCCAACACAACCGTCCGTTGATGGGCTTGATCAACCTCTGGGGGTTTTCATACAAAGGAGACAATACATGGGAAGATGGACATATCTACGACCCCAAAAATGGCAAAGAGTACAAATGTGTCATCACCATGAAAGACAAAAACAACCTCAATGTTCGTGGTTTTGTGGGCATCACCCTCATTGGAAGAAATGATGCCTGGACCAGGACCAAGCCTTGATTAACCTACTGAAACAAGGGTAATTTCAAAAATCAAGGCTGCGTTGCCAGGAATGGAACCTTGTCCATAAGGTCCATATCCAAGTGAAGCGGGCAAATAAAGGATTATTTTTCCACCTGGCTTAATCAAGGGCAACCCTAATTGCCATCCCGAAATCAACTGATTGAGTGTAAATGTAACTGGCGTGCCAGCTTCATGATTGGAAGTGGTACCAGTTTGATCAAACACCTTACCATTGGTCAAGTATCCTTTGTAGAACAAGGTTACTTTAGAAGTCAAGGTTGGGGCAGTACCTGTACCTGCACTTACAATCTTGTAAGAAAATCCACGAGGATCTTCCGTTGCACTGCTCTTTAATCCGGTTCTGGTCAAATAATCTCCAATCGTTTCCAATTTTTCTTCTTTTTTACATCCTGAAAATAACATCACAATTCCAGCTACTAAAACCAAACCTAAATTTCTCATGTGTTTCTGTATTGAGTAGCAAATATCGTAAAAAACAGGCAACTATCCCTTCTTCTCTCTTGCTTTCAATTCCAGGTATTGTTGTTCCAGTTTTTCCCAGCGAAAACTCCTGTTCAACAGCGCCGTGAAGACAGCAATCAATAGGGCAGCTACGATCAATACCATCGGGTTGAACTGGCTCAGCCCTACCGCATCTGCCCTCTTGTACCAGAACCTTCCCAAAAGAAAGTTTACAATGATGGGCATTGCAAAAAGAATTCCCAATGGGAGTCCGAGCATCAACTGGTTCAAAACCTTTTTCTGCTTATCCCGGTTTTGCTCCCAGTACTCCATAAATTTCGTCTCGTCGGCAGAATATGACATAAATAATATCTAAATTACGATAATCTGTGCTGTTGAAACTGTGGATGAGACTTTTTTCACGAATAAAAACATTCATGAAACCCAAAACCAAGCAACTGTTTTTTCTTTTTGGCCTTGTTAGCATTGCTGAAATAATCCTCATCTCCTCAGGAAATGAAACGTTAAGACTACTTACCAAACCCCTGATCATCGCATCCCTTGCAGCCATCTACCTGACCGCTGTTCCTACCCCAAAAAAACTTTATAAAGACGCCGTTCTGATGGGTCTTTTTTTCTCTTGGATCGGCGATATTTTACTACAGAATGAAGGTTATTTTATACCAGGACTCATGGCCTTCCTGACAGCCCATATTTTTTATATTTTCTTTTTCGCCTCCACACAATCTGCCAACACCTCATTCTTTAAGTTAAGGCCAGTTATGATCATTGCAGTCATCGCCTACCTGATAGAGTTGATGCACCTGTTGTGGCCCCATTTGGGCGGCATGAAAATACCTGTTTTAGTATATGGGATAACCATCAGCACCATGCTCTCCGCTGCTTTTTGGCAGTACCAAAAGCTCGATAACACCACTGCCCTTTACCTTATCATTGGGGCAGGATTCTTTGTTGCTTCTGATTCTATTTTGGCTTTGAACAAATTCAAGAAACAATTTGATTGGGCAGGAATCTGTATCATGTCTACCTATATCCTTGCACAACTGTTCATCGTGCTGGGCGCAATCCGGTACAGAAATATTACACAAGAAGAACAATAATAACTTCCTTTAACGAGAAAGTCCCGCCGAGGCGGGACTTTCTTATTTTCAGTGAGACTGGTATTAATAATCCATACCGCCCATTCCTGGTGCGCCATGTGAATGACCACCTCCACCTTCTTCCCTTTTCGGCTTGTCTGCGATTACACACTCAGTGGTAAGCAACATGCCTGCGATAGATGCGGCGTTTTCAAGGGCAACACGGGCAACTTTGGTAGGATCAATGACTCCAGCAGCAAGCAATTTCTCATACTTGTCTGTACGGGCATTGTAACCAAAATCTCCTTTTCCTTCCCTTACTTTCTGGATAACAATAGATCCTTCAACACCAGCATTATAAACGATTGTGCGAAGAGGTGCCTCAAGTGCACGGCGAACAATGGCGATACCAGTTGTTTCATCTTCATTCAATCCTTTTTTCTTGTCCAGTGCATCGATGGCGCGGATAAATGCGATACCACCACCAGGTACAATTCCTTCTTCAACAGCAGCACGTGTTGCATGAAGTGCATCGTCTACACGATCTTTCTTCTCCTTCATTTCAACTTCTGTAGCTGCACCAATATTCAGTACGGCAACACCGCCACTGAGTTTGGCCAAACGCTCCTGAAGCTTTTCCCTATCGTAATCTGAAGTGGTTGATTCTATTTGTGATTTGATTTGTGCGATACGGGCATTGATTTCATCTTTTTTGCCCTTTCCGCCAACAACGATGGTATTGTCCTTGTCGATGGTTACACGCTCAGCACGTCCTAGGTAGGTAAGGTCAGCATTTTCCAATTTGAAACCTTGGTCTTCGCTGATGACGATTCCTTTGGTAAGGATGGCGATATCCTGAAGCATTTCCTTTCTGCGGTCGCCAAAGCCTGGAGCCTTAACAGCAGCCACTTTCAGGGTTCCACGGAGTTTGTTTACTACGAGGGTTGCCATTGCTTCGCCTTCAAGGTCTTCAGCAATGATCAGCAAAGGAGCACCTTGCTGGGCAACTTTCTCAAGGATGTGGAGAATATCTTTCATAGCAGAGATCTTCTTGTCGTAGATCAGGATGAAAGGATTCTGAAGTTCACACTCCATTTTGTCAGCATTGGTAACGAAGTATGGAGAAATATATCCCCTGTCGAACTGCATACCTTCAACAATATCGATAGACGTTTCAGTTCCTTTTGCTTCTTCAACAGTGATCACACCATCTTTACCTACTTTCAGCATGGCTTCTGCAATCAGCTTTCCGATTTCAGCATCATTGTTGGCTGAAATTGAAGCCACCTGTTGAATCTTCTTGATGTCGTTTCCAACAGTTTGTGATTGTGCGTTAAGGTTGGCCACAATTATGGTTACAGCCTTGTCAATACCTCTCTTGATATCCATTGGATTGGCACCAGCAGCAACGTTCTTCAAACCTTCAGTGATGATGGCCTGGGCAAGTACAGTTGCAGTGGTGGTTCCATCTCCAGCTACATCAGCTGTTTTTGAAGCCACTTCCTTCACCATCTGTGCACCCATGTTCTCGATGGGATCTTCCAATTCAATTTCCTTGGCAACAGTAACACCATCCTTTGTAACGGCAGGTGCACCAAATTTTTTCTCGATAACTACATTGCGTCCTTTAGGACCCAAGGTAACCTTCACCGCTTCTGCAAGGGTATCAACCCCTTTCTTCATTTTGTTGCGGGCTTCCAGATTAAAAAATATTTGTTTTGACATATGATTCTTTTTTAAAGTTTTAGCGGAGATTAAACAATTGCGAGGATGTCAGATTCCCTCATGATCAAATAATCATGCCCTTCGATGGTGATCTCTGTGCCGGAATACTTTCCGTAGAGAACAGTGTCTCCTGTTTTAACAGTCATTGGCTCATCCTTTTTCCCGGGGCCTGATGCAACAACTGATCCTCTTTGGGGTTTTTCTTTCGCTGTGTCAGGGATGATGATGCCACCTGCAGTCTTCTCTTCAGCAGGAGCAGGTTTCACGATTACCCTGTCATGCAAAGGGGTAATGTTTAACTTCTTAGCCATAGCTTTTGGTTTTAATTTTAAATGAATGAATTAATTTTGGGTTCGCGGTTTAATGCTTTCCCTCTCAGACTCTATTAACGAATTCCGTACCAAGAATGATGGCTTGCAAAAATGGCAGATTCCATCAATACTATCGTGGAGAAGTCAATGAATGGCAGCAAAAATAGGCATTCGGTATGTCAAATTTTCATCTTGATGAGAAAATATGCCTCTTAATACGTAAAAAGCTATATTTGCTACCCCAAACAGCTCTTTAAATGATCAGTCGCAGAAATATCAGGGTTAAGGTGATGCAGTGTCTTTATTCAACTGAAGCTGATGCAACCATGGTCTCAGAAGACAAGGCAGTATCATTGTTGAAGAAATACCTGGATGAAACAGCTGATCTTTTTACTTTTGCCATTTTTTTGGTAACGGAAGTGGCCAGGTATGCCGAGAAGGATTCCCTCCACCGTGCATCAAAGCACCTTCCAACAGAGGCTGACCTCAATGTAAACACCAAACTGGCAGGGAATACCACCCTTTGGAAAATCCTTGAATCAAAAGGGTTTCAACCAGCCATCAAGGAGAGAAAGCTGGAACACCTGATGGACCAGGAAATCGTGCGTAAAATCTACGTCAATCTTACTGAGTCAGAAATGTATCAGTCCTATATTGCCCTGGAAAGCCGTGACGTTAAAACGGAGAAAGACCTGCTCAGCTTCATCTTCACCGACCTGATCATGGCTGACGAGAACATCACTGCGTTTCTTGAAGATCAATTCGTTCAGTGGGATGATGATGCTGAAATGATCTACCAAATGGTACTCAATTTCCTCAGTAAACCTGGTTCTTATGCATTCAATGAAATTGTAGGACCAGAAAAAACCCGTTACGCCATAACCCTGCTCAAAACTTCCATTGAAAAGAAAGACTTTACCATGGAAATGATCAAGCCCAAACTGAAAAACTGGGATGCAGACCGTATTGCTGTATTGGACATGATCATGATCCGGATGGGTGTCTGCGAACTGCTTTTCTTTGAAACCATTCCTGCAAAAGTGACCATCAATGAATACATTGATGTTGCCAAGGGTTATAGCACGCCGCAAAGTGGCCAGTTTGTCAATGGAATTCTTGATGGCATACACAAGGATTTGTTGCAGGAAGGAAAACTTAAGAAAGTAGACTTCAAAAAACAAGGCTAAATTCCTATTTTTGGCATCTCAAAATGAAAGAATGAAATCCCCTGCTATCATTTTCACACTTTTTATCATCGCTGCGGCAGCCATTATTGTTGTCAACAAAAAGACCCCTCCCCCAACGAGAAGGTCAGTGGTACAAAAAGCCATCACCTTTGAACCAGGCACACCCCTTACCTCCATTCTTTTAATTGACTCGGTCCAAAACCTGGGTAAACTAAAAGATGGCGAAAAAATCAATATCGCCTTCCATTTCACCAATACTGGCAATGAAATGCTGATCATCAAAGATGTTTCAGCCTCCTGTGGTTGTACGGTCCCTGAAAAACCAGAAGCACCCATTGCTCCCGGAAAGTCTGGCATCATCAAGGCTACTTTCGATAGCAAGAGCCGCGTAGGAATGAACCACAAAGTGCTTTCTGTCTATGCCAATACCCAACAGACCAAGCACGACCTGGTTTTTGATGTGGAAGTCATCCCAGCCAACTGATCAAT